>Ga0209737_10000017_pt1 | contig 146759 bp, 115 predicted proteins | sample TergutCu122P3_FD_187284 | JGI IMG/M metagenome (GOLD analysis project Ga0209737, IMG submission 187284) | Cubitermes ugandensis P3 segment gut microbial communities from Kakamega Forest, Kenya - Cu122 P3 (SPAdes) (version 2) | ecosystem: Host-associated > Arthropoda: Insects > Digestive...
AGCCTGCTGCTCCGGGTTAAGCTTTTCAAAGGGTTTTCCGGCAATGACGTCGTCCTGATAAAAATAGCCTCTGCTGTAATTTGCCCCCTTGGGACCCCACCATTGGGCGGCCACGGCTTTGCCCATATAGCCAATGCCGCCGTTTTGGTACTGCCATACGTGCGCCATCTCGTGGACCAGGAGGCCTTTGCGCTCCTCCTTATCGTTCCACCTGTCCTGGGCCCCGGGGGGAACATAAATGGTGTTGCCCACCACAAAGAGGTTGTTGGGGTTGACAGCACTGATGAGGCCGGATTTGCCTTCTTTGATGACCACTTTTGAATAGTCGATGCTGTCGCCATATATGCTGCGAAGCATTTCAATTTCATCCGGTTTGAGAGAGCGGCCCTTGGGTTCCACCCCCAAGGCTTCCTGGATGGCGCTGAGAGCCTTCATTCCGCCGTACATGATGGGGCTGCCCAGCGTTTCAAACACCACCCTTCTCACCTCTTTGAGTGCGTGGGTGGTGCCGCCCCACAGTTTCGAAAAAAAGCCTTTCTTTTCAGACTCTGCCAGTGCCGGTGCAGGTGCCGGTGCCGGCTGACGCTGCATGGCCTTGGAGACTTCCTTTTGAAAACTGTCCCCAACTTTCGCACTTTGCAGCTTTGCCGGCTGCAACTTTGTCGGCGGCTTTGCCAGCGCAGGCGATGTGTTTTTTCGTCCAACGGCTCCCAACGTCCCCAGTTTTGACAACAATGAAGGTTTCATCATGAAACCATTGATTGCAAAAGGTATTCCAAAACCCCACCCTGGTTTCCTTGGGGTTTTTCCTCTTCCTCCGTCTTGGTTGGGGACCTCCATCCGCTATGGAGGACGAAGCAGGTGAACGACTTGACGAAGCTCCCTCCCGCACACTATTTTAAAGTTAACTATCGGTACGGTAGGTGTTGGTGAGACATTTCAGCAACCCACAAAAGCTAAGGAAAAGGAAGGTGACAGAAAATGCGAAAAATTTCATTCTTGGGGTATTTGTGCCTGGGGGCGATGATGTTGGCCGTTACGGCTTGCGAGTCTAACTCAAAGTCTAAAGAGCCTTCAAACTCCACAACGCCAGGCCCTGGACCGAGCCCTGGACCAGGACCGAGCCCAGGTCCAGGCCCCGAGCCCGGTCCTAGTGCAGACTTTGTCAAAGTGTGCCAGGAAGCAGCAAGGGCATATACGCGAGCAGCTTTTTGTGAGCAGGGACATGGAGATATCAACGAGTTAGACAAGGACAACTATCAAGACTATTTAGATGAGGTTATCGAAGACTGCAAAAACAATAGGGCAGCCGACCTCTTTGGGTGTGCCAATCCAAAGCCTTCGGCAATACAGAGCTACTATAACACAGTCGCCGCCGCAGCCGATTGCAATGCTATAAAGGCGCTTGAAAGTGAATATAGGGCGATTTGTTCTGGCTCCGGCAACAATAACAATAACAATAACAATACCCCAGCTGAATTATTTGATATCTGCATCTTGGCAACAGAGTACTTTATTCGTTTAGGAGCTTGTGTGGCAGAGATACCCGAGCTAACTCTGGACAACGAGGAAGACATGATCAGCTCTTTAGCGATGCTCTGCGAGCGTGATGAATTTATTGAAGATTTTTTGGAAGAAGACATCGCAGAGTGCAAACGTCTGAATGTCTCTTGGCATAGAGATTGTGCCCAAGCCATCAGAGCTGCTGGCAAAGACTGCGTTGCGCGCGAGAAAGCCTATGAGAAGTGCTTTGAGGATCCCACGTGGTGTTTAGAATAAAAACCATATCCCTGCTGTCGGCATAGCCAAGGGCCCCCTCCACGGGGCCCTTTTTTTGCCCAAAGTTTGCCTCGCAAGGACATGGCTGTTGAAGGGCTTTGTTGCGCGCGCTTTTGACGCTATTTGGGCAAAAACCGGTCTATTCCTCAAGGGTTGGCAACCGCTTGCCGCTGACCACCTTCTGCCCGGTGCGCTGCTCCAATGACTGCCGGGCTTCACGGGCAATGCCGCCACCTGCTTTGCTGGCCTCCGCATTCTCTTCAAACCCCGTGGCATTCATGCTTTGGGCGATTTGCCGCACTGAAAGCTCCGCCAGGGCCGTGAAAATCAGCTCCGCTTCGGACATGTGGTCTCTCAAATTCTGCGTTTCCAGGCCCTTCAACTCTTTGTGCGCTTTGACGCTGACTCCTGCCCATTCCTCGTGGATGATGTTGGTGAGGATGGCATATTCGCGGCCTTCTTTTATGTCGTGCTCTTTCCAATAGTCCGTGAGTTTGTTCCGGGTTTCTTGGCCGAGCATACGCTGCTCTATCCACTTCTCCGTCCGGCCGTGCTTTTGCCACAATTCGCGGGAGCGGTTCAGGGCAATTTCGGGGTTGGCCATTTCCTTTATGCGCTCATAGCCGACTTTGGCCAGCCAAAGTTTGATGGGCTCGGCCTTGGGGCTTGGCACGGACTGCACCAGGCGCAAGAGGGTTTCGGCGTCGGCGACGTCGGTGAAATATTTCTTGCCATCTGCAGCAGTCAACTTCAGTCGGTGACAGTTTGTCACCAACTCGCTGCCCTCTTTTTTCAAGCGCTCTTTCAGCTTGTTCCAATATTTCCTGGCTTGTTGATGGTCCTCAGAATCCGTCAGCACCTGGACAATGTCCACCACGGAGAAATACCAGGTTTCGGTTTCCTCGTCGTATGCGCGGCGAATGTTCCTCTCCTCAAAAACAGCCATGCCTTTTTTCATGTCCTTCTCCTTCCTCCTGTGGCCCCCGCTCCTGTGTGTGGCCCCGCCACTGTGTGTGGCCTCCGGCCACTGTTATGAGTCAGGCCAGCCTAGCACCTCTCCCATGTCTTGCGTGGAAAAACGCAACAACGGACCCCCGTCGAACCGTCAGGGCTGTCTCAGGGCCGCACACACCCCCTGTTCGCTGTCCGCAAAAGTTTCTCCACGAACAGCGCCAACAAAAACAAAGGCTTGACAAAACCTGATGTGTGGATATATCCTGAATGCACATGTATTGAAAGCCACACGGGCAGGAGTTGTGTGCCGTTTCACAAAGAAAAGGGAAGGTGCAAGAAAATGCGAAGGTTTTTATTGCTAGGGAGTTTGTGTCTGGGCGGGTTGATTTTTGCAGGCGCGGATTGTGGCTCTAACTCAAAGCCCCAAGGGCCCACAACAGGGTCCACGGGAACCACGGGGCCGACAGGAAACACGGGGACGGGGACTGGGCCCAGTGCAGACCTTGTCAAAGTGTGCAAAGAACTGGCGGAGCCAGGGCTTCGAGAACTCTATTGCTCAAGGAAGCCAAGTGAAGGGGGGCCTATAGATCTCGCGGACGAGAATGCCAGAATGAGCATGGATTGGGGCGCTATGGGCAGCTACGAAGGGGCCTTAGAGGCTGAAAAAAAAAGCTGTGAAGAGATTAAACCAAACGATACAAAGGAAGCGTTTGGCTGCGAAAACCCCAATCTCGACAAAATGCGGGCCTACTATAAAGCCATTGATGAAGCCGCCAATTGCAATGCAGTGACGCGTCTTAGAGAATCCGAAACATTCAAGGCGATTTGCGCTGGTTCCAATGACAACTCGGTCGAAGTTTGCAAAGCTTTTGTAGAGTTCTTTATACGTGAGAATACTTGCAACCCAAATGAGCCGCGCTTTACAGAAGATGACCTGCAAAAAAATCTCGAGCTTAATTTGAAAAAGTGCGAAACCGAGGCAGGTTTTGCAGAACAAGTACTCGCAGATCTGCTGAAAGATGGACAATGCAAGCACATGAATTTACCTTTAATGAAGAAATGTGTTGAAGCTCTAAGCGTATTGCCTTGCAATGCAGAATTGTGGGAGAAGGCGTGGAACAATTCTTGTGCCGCTGGTAAATGGTGTTCAAATTAGAAACCATATTCCCACCGTCGACATATCCAAGGGCCCCCAACCGCGGGGCCCTTTTTTCTGGGAAACTCCCCGTTTCACTTTCAAAACAAACGCCAGGGTGAGCGCAGCGGGGCAAAAAATTCCTCCCCAAACAGCGCCCATAAAACCACCGGCTTGACGAAGTGTTGCCCAGCAGCTACGTTAAGTGTGACGGTGAGGGTTGGGGCGCCGCCGACAACCATTCATCAAAAGCAGGGGTTTTCAGCAAATGCGAAAATTTTCATTGCTGGTGTGCTTGTGGGTGCTGGCAGCCATAGGCTGCAAGTCTGACGCAGAGCCTGCAGAGACGACGAAGCCGCCAGAGCCTGAGACGGATTTTGTCCGCATGTGCAAAGCTTCGGTGCGGGCCATGCTTCGAGCGAACATCTGCTATGAGCGAGACGCAGATCTCAACTCCGAAGACATTCCTTGGAACGAGTATACGGATTGGAACAGCTATAACGAGGCCTTGGCAGCCTATCTCAAAGACTGCGAAAAAAATGAGCCAGAAACGTTTTTCCGAAACTGCCCCAAGCCCAACCTCGAAGCTTGGCCAAGCTGCTATGAGGCCATTGCGCAGGCAGCCAACTGCAATGAAATCGCCGACACGGAACATTCAGAAACCTGCAGCCCTGTTTGCCCTGAAACCGCGGAAATGAAAATATGCAAGGCCGCCAATGAAGCCGCTGTGCGCTATTGGGCTTGCATGCCAGAAAACCCAAACAACCCATGGGCCGGCTTGACAGAAGCAGAGGCGCAGCAAAAAGCCATTTATAAGCTGTTTGTCTCCTGCAAGGAAAATGAAGAAGAATTCGTAGAAAAGCTGATAGCGCAGGAAAAGAAAAAATATCACTGCGAAGCCCTGGACATGGAAACCTACCGGGGGTGCATCCACCTGCTGAAGGCCGTCGAAGAATGCAAAGAGGAGGACGTGGAGGAGGCCTGGGCCGAGTGTACAGCGGGGCAAAGCTTTTGTCTGGAGGACTAAGCTTCCACCCCCCTAGCCTTCCCGGCGCTTGTTTTTTTTGCTATAGCTGGCCCACTTCTCCTCCAAGGCCGCCTTGTCCTCCGCCAGGGTTTTGAGGCGTGTTTTCTCGGCCTTGCGCTGGGCACGCTGCTTTTGTTTGCCGTGGAAACTCATTTGGAAGAAGGTGCCACCCAGCGCGAGGACAGCCACGGTGCCCACAATAACCCCTGGGCTTTGGAGCACGCTGTCTGAAACCCACCCCAGGCGGTAGAGGCTCGCCAATACCCCCAACACCAACATCCACGCCCCCAAAGCGGAGGCGACAAAAGCACGCACATAGTCCTGCACAATAATTGCAATGGCGCCGGCTACCAAAAAGGCGGGCACAAACCCCAACAAAGGGTTTTTAAGCCCGAGGTAAGCCATGCTGGCAAAGGCTGCGGGAATGGCAAAAACGAGGAAAAGCACAGCTTCGGGAATGCTAAAGCCGGCAAGGCCCAGCAGCACCGCATACACCTGCTGGCTGTTTGCAAAGTCCGGCAGGGACAATTGGGCAATAACGGGTTGGCTCCACGCAATGCCAATAACAGCCCCCAGGAGGGCCGCCACAAAGCGAAACAAAAAACCCTGGCCCACCGCCAAAAAGGCGGCGCCCAACGCTATGGCAAGGCATGCACCCCATAAGGGCCAATTCAGCAAAGAGGTTTCCAGCCATGCCTGGAGACTCCATTGGCCGTACTGTGTGGCCCATTGAAACCAAGGAGAAGGGGACATAAAACTCAATTCCGAAAGAGGGAGACAAGGCCCAAAAAGGTGGCGGCGGCTATGCACAGCAAGGCATAGGCATAGGCAGAAAGCGGCGGCTTGGTGCGCGCACTGAGCGCCTGGGCGACGGCCTTAGAGGAAGGCAGCGGCGAAGGCAACGGCGAGGGCCAAAGCTTGGCCACGAGGGCCGCCTCCGTGGAAGGCGCTTCCGGCGCTTGCGCGGCAAAGGCCTGGGCCTGTGCGCGCGCGGCCACCACATTGCCTGCCTCATAGTGCCCAAAGGCGAGCTCCAGAGGAGACGGCGGTGTGTGTTTTGTTGCGCCGTGCTTTTTAGAGGATTTTGCCATAGGCTTTATTATATCGGTTTTTTTCACAAAGAGAAGTTTTGAGAAGTGCGGCAGAAAATAAAACGGAGAAGGTTTTGTCTCTAAGCCGTCGACAATTGCTGGCCCTCGTGGGCTCAGGTTTTTGGGCTTCCAGCCTCACTTCCACGGCCTGGGCTTTTGGAGAAAGCGCACGCTGGGTGCCGGCCATGGCCCAACACCCGGGCACATGGGACTTAAGGCGCTCAGCCATGCGGCGCTTCTCCTATGAGATTCAGCGCCGCACCGCCACCGAGGTGGTTTTGGAGCCGGTGCCGGTGCCGCTGGACAGCCCCCGCCTGTTTGAGTTGCCCTTCCTCTATTTGGCGGGCAGGGCGGGGCGGGCAGGGCGGCTTTGCACCCCTCTCCTGGGCGGCACGCCAAAACCTACGGCGCTACCTTGAGTTTGGTGGCTTTATTCTCGCCGACGCCAACGAGGGCGCCCCCCCCGAAAGAGGCGGCGGCTTGGGCGAAGGCGGCTTTGAAGACAGCTTTAAACGCGAAATGTCCCTCATATTGCCCCAAGCCCCCATGGCCTTGCTGGACACAGAGCATGTCCTCTTCAAAAGCTTTTATATGCTGCAGTCCGCCGCCGGCCGCACCGGAACAAGCACTTCCCTGGAAGCCTGCCTCCTGGGACGCCGCGTGGCCGTTGTGCTCATGCCGCATGACTTGCTGGGTGTTTTTGCGCGCGACAGCACAGGAGGCTTTGAATACCCCGTTGTGCCCGGAGGAGAAAGGCAACGCGAAATGGCCATCCGCCTGGGCCTTAACATGGTTATTTACGCCCTCTGCCTTGACTATAAAGACGATGCGGCACACCTGCCCGCACTCATGAGGCGTCGCCGCTGATGGACGCTCCCTCGCTGCATACCTCGGAATGGCTGAGCCTTTCGCCTTTGCCAGCTTGGCTGCTGTGGCTGCTTGCCTTGGCCATACTGGCCTCACTGGGCTTTCACGCCTTTGGCCTTCGCAGGCAGCGCAATGCCCTCATGCGCCGCCTGCTGCTGGGCCTTCGTCTGCTGGCTGTGGCCATGCTGTTGCTGTTTCTCCTGGAGCCAGGCCAGCGCAGCATGACGTTGGCCCATTTGCCAGGGCGCATGGCCGTGCTGGTGGACCAGACAGCCTCCATGCAATTGCCCGTGCACGCTGGCGGCCCCTCCCGCGCGCAGGAGGCGGTGAAGGTGGTGCAAACCCTGCTGGAGCAACGCGCAGAGCGCCCAGAGAGTATAGAGTTGTTTGGTTTTGGCGACAGCCTCAAACCCCTCACCCTGGCCTCGCTAAGAGAGGAAACGCCACAGGCAGAGCATACAGACTTGCTGGCGGGTTTGAGGGCACTCTCCCACGCAACCCAAGGCAGCAAACCCCTCGTGGGCGTGGTGCTGGTTTCCGACGGCGCAGACAACACGCGCTTGCGCCATGGCATGGATGCCCAGGCGGTGGAATTCCTCCACAGCCTCCACTTCCCCGTCTCCACCGTACGGGTGGGCGAAGAAAAACTCGCAGACTTTGCCATTGAGCGCATTCAAGCAGACGGCTTTGCTTTTGTACGCAGCAGGCTGCAGGTGGATGCCAGCGTACGCCTGCGCGGTTTGCCAGGAAAGAAATTTACCCTCCTGCTTAAAAGCGAGGGGCAGGTGCTGGCAGCCAAGGAAATTCAAACCGCCCTGGAGGAGGAGGTGCAGACGGTTTCTTTTGAGGTGGTGCCCGACAGGACAGGGCGCTTTGTGTATACCCTAACGGCGGAGGCTGCCCCGGAAGAGGTGCTGACAGACAACAATGAGCGCTCCTTCAGCCTCAAAGTGATAAGAGACCGCATTCGCGTATTGCTGGTGTCCGGCCGCCCCTCCTGGGAGGAGCGTTTTTTGCGCGGGCTTTTGAAAGAGGATGCCAACATTGAGTTGGTGAGTTTTTATATATTGCGCAACCACAACGACGCGACAGAAGTCAGCGACGAAAGCCAGGAGATGTCGCTGATTCCTTTCCCCATGCGTGAAATTTTTGATGAGCAGCTGTCCAGTTTTGACGTGGTGCTTTTCCAAAACTTCGGCTATACGGAGCCGCAGCTGATGGTTTCCCTCTATGAGGGGAATTTGGAGAGGTACCTCTTCCGGGGAGGCGCCTTCCTCCTCATGGGGGGAGACCGCTCCCTGGGTGAGTCCCGACAGGGCTTTAGAGAGTTGGCACGTGCCCTGCCCATTGAGGCCGCCGGGAAAGCAGACTTGCAAACATTCCACCCCCAGCTGACGCCTGAAGGCTTGCGCCACCCCATTACGGCGCACGGCAAGGACAGCGAGGAAACCAAGCGCCTGTGGGCCCAATTGCCGGCCCTGCAAGGCTTAAACCGCACGCGCGCCAAGCCCACAGCAACCGTGCTGATGGAGCACCCCACGCTTTTGGCCGGCGCGCAAAAACTTCCCGTGTTTGCCCTCTGGGAGTATGGCCGAGGCCGGGCTGCCGCCCTCATGGTAGACTCTACCTGGCGCTGGGCCTTCCTCGCACAGTCCACCGGCACGCCCTCCCACAGCTATGAGCGCTTCTTCAAAAACACGCTGCGCTGGCTGACCAGGGACCCGGAGTTGACGCCACTGCAAATTTCCGCGGATGCCCCCCGCTTCTCCACGGGGAAAACTGTGGGCGCCACTGTAAAAACCCGCACGGTGGACTATGCCCCTGCCCCGCATACCCGCGTCAGCATAGAGCTGCTTTCCTCTGAAACACAACAGCGCCTCCAAACGCTGGAAATAGAAACCGACAGCCAGGGACATGCGCATATAACTTTTGAAGGCCTTGAAAGAGGCGCCTATAAACTGTTGGCCCGCAATGCTTCAGCTGCAGAGCAAGAAAGCCAGGACGCTTTTATTATAGAGCCCCTGGGCGAGGAGCTGTTGACGGCGAGGGCTTCCTCTGAAACCCTGAGCGCCATGGCCAAAGCCACCCAAGGGCGCTTTTTTATAAGCCCTGCCGTCTCCCTGAGAGAAGTCCCCCTCCACAAACCGCCCCCCGTCGAAATGGGCCGCTCCAAAGACGAGCCCCTATGGGATAAGTGGTATTTTTTCGTTTTCTTTGTTAGCTGTTGTGTGCTGGAGTGGGTCCTCAGACGGCGTCTAGGTTATCTCTAATTCCCGGAGAATAAGAAATAGGATGGTTTCCCAAAGGGAGAAGCGCGGATGACAAGGGAGGAAGCGTGGTCTTTTCTGGCTTTTTTAGGCATACGGGCCGGGATGACGCTCTCTTTGCGCAATATGCCCCCGGAATTCCAGGAAAAATTGCTTCCCTACCTGGAGGGGGTCCACCTCCTGGACTCCTGCAAAACGGGGGTGGACTGCACCCTCTTCTTCGCCCACAGCAAAGTTGAGCTGGTGAAATATTTGCCAAAGTTGTCTTTGCGCATGTCGGTAAACGGCAAAATTTGGGTGTTTTTTCCGGAGGATATCGAAACAGACGAAGCCCTCAGCGAGGAGTTTGTCCGCCTGACGGCTTTGCACCTAGGCTTGGAAGACGACAGGCGCTGTCCCATGCTTTTAGGTTGGCTGGGGCTTCGGCTTCGTTGGAGGCCCCCTTCGAAACGTCTAGAAAAACCAAGTTTTCGTTGCTGAAGCCTTTACAGGAGAGAAGACTTCTGAAACTCTAGGCGCGTTTTCGAGTTTAACGGGAAAGGCTTCCCTGAGGTTTTGCATTGAGCCGATGTGGCAAGCGCAAACCTTGAAGGGGGCCACATTTGAGAAAAGCCGCCCCTATAAGGGGGGTGGCCCTGGGAGTGATATGAGACGGCACAGTCCTTTACAAAGACGGGCAGACAGGCTCATTGGCTCCGCCACTCTCTTCTTTCAATGCAGCGCTGGCCAGGCCCTTGGCATTTCCCGTCCAGGCGAGCTTCGCTTCAGCAGGCTGCGAACAGGAATTCAACATGAGCAGTATTCTTATCATCAACGCGACGGGACGCGAAACGCGCGTTGCATTGGTGGAGAATGGGCATATTTCGGAGTTTTACCTAGAGCGGAAAAAAGACAAAGGGATTGTCGGCAACATTTATAAAGGCAAAATAACGCGCGTGCTTCCGGGCATGCAGGCCGCCTTTGTCGACATTGGCCTAGGCAAGGCCGCCTTTCTCTATGTCAGCGATGTTTTTTACGATCCGGAGTTTTCCAAATTCCACTATGAGCTGACAGAAGGCGAGCACGACGAGGAGGTGGCCGACATCCTGGAGGAGCCCCTGGAGGAAGCACTCTCCGCAGAGAGCCCCCTGGAGGAAGTGGCCCCCGAGGACGACGCCACCTCCAGCGCCCTGGACATGCCTCCAGAAGCGCCACCCGCTTTGCCTCCTGCGCCGACAGAGTTGTCCGCTGACATGCCGGCGGCTTTGGCCTTTGCTTGGGAGGCCCCCTCCTCAGAGGCCCCCCTGTTGTTGTTGCCGGCAGAGTGCGCACCCTCCGAGGAGGAGACACCAACGCCTTCTCCACAAAAGGCAGCCCCCTCGGGAGCGGAAGTCATCGCCGCTACCCTGGAAGAGGCCCCCGCTTTGAGTGAAGAAGAAAACCAGCTCCGCGTGCTGGAGCGTCGCGCGGGGCTGCGCTTGCTTGAAGACAAACGCCACCGGCGCACAGCCAAAATTGAGGAGCTTTTGCAAGTGGGGCAAGAAGTGCTGGTGCAAATCTCCAAAGACCCCATCGGCAGCAAGGGCGCGCGTTTGACTTCTCACATTTCCATTCCGGGCCGGCATTTGGTGTTTATGCCGACGGTGGACCATGTCGGCATCAGCCGCCGCATTGGCAATGACAGAGAGCGTCGGCGCCTAAGAGACATTGTCGAGCGCCTAAGGCCGCCAGGGACAGGCTTTATTGTACGCACCGTGGCTGAAAATGTGACGCAAGAGAAGCTGGAAGCGGACATACGGTTTTTGTTGGAAGTCTGGAAGGGGACTTTGCGAGAGAGTGAAGCGCGCAAGACGCCAGGGCTGCTCCACCCGGATTTGGATTTGATTTTGCGCGCCACACGCGACTTGTTTGCCAGGGATGTGGAGCGCTTGGTGATTGATGACCGTGACGAATATATGCGCGTCCTCCAATTTGTCTCCGCGCAGGACTCGGCACTCCGGGAGCGCATCTCCCTGCATGAGGATGGGGAGCCCATTTTTGATGCGTATGGCATTGAAGAAGAAATTAAGCGCGCCCAGCAGCGAAAGGTTTGGCTCAAAAGCGGCGGCTACCTCATTTTTGACCAGGCCGAAGCCCTCACCGCTGTGGACGTCAACTCAGGCCGCTATGTCGGCAAAAAAAGCCTCGAGGAGACCATTACCAAAATAAACGTCGAAGCCGCCAAGGAGATTGTTTACCAACTGAGGCTTCGCAACATAGGCGGCATTATTATTTGTGACTTTATTGACATGGAAAAGTCTCAAAACCGCGACAAAGTCTTCAAAGCACTCCAGGAAGCCTTGGGCAGAGACAAGGCCAAAACCAACGTGCTGCGCATTTCCGAGTTGGGGCTTGTGGAAATGACGCGCAAGCGCGTACGCGAGTCCATTGGCCGCGTTGTTTATGAGGACTGTTCCTATTGCGATGGCCAAGGCTATGTCAAAACCATCTCCACCGTCGCCTATGAAATTTTCCGGGAGTTGCGCCGCTCCGCCAGCACGTTGAAGGACCCCACCCTCGTCATCCACTGCAATATGGATGTGGCCAGCCTGCTGCTGGGAGAGGAGCGCGGAGAATTGCGGCACCTCATGGACAGGCTGAACAAGTCCATTTATGTACGCGGGCAACACAACTACCACCGGGAGCAATATGACATTTATGCGCGCTCCACCCTGGGGCCTGAGCACAAAATAGCCTCTTCCAGGGAGCGTTTTGAGGCTGTCGGCAGCTACGGTGCCCCCAAGCCTCGAAGCACAGAGGGGCGCTCCTCCGAGGGGCATGAGCGAAGCATGAAGCGAAGTCGCCCCAGCCGAGAAAGGACACGCAAGGACTCTAAAAAATCCTCCCGACACTCCGAGGAAGGCAGGGCTTTTGCAGGAGCCGAAGTGCAAACGCGCGAAGCCGAGGGCTCAACGGAGAGTGACGCTTCCTAGGGAGGCCTTGCAGCTTGGGTGGGTGGCCATTCCCTATTTCCAGAAGGGGGAGATTTGCCAGGCGGATTTCGAAAGTTTTTGCTGACACTTCGGCGAAGTTTTTGGGAGGGAAGCGGGACTGTTTCTGCAGGCCACCTCACTTTTATTTCGTTGATGTCGTTGATGCCTCTTTTGGGGGTGGCTTTGGGGATTACCCAATGGTTTTATGGGCCACAGCTTTCTTCCTGGCTTGTACAGCTGGCAGAAGAAGTGGTGGCCCCTGGAATACATGAAAAGTCCGAGGCCATTTTGCAGATGTTTGTTGCGGCCTTCTCCTCCGTCGCCATGGGCTCCGTCTCCTTTTTCCTGTTGCTGCTTTCCGCCATCGCCCTCTTGCAAAACCTCGAAGCCGCCTTCAATGACATTTGGGGTGTCCCCCGGCGCAACAACTTTTTCTCCAGAGGCTTTTCCTATGTCGCCGTATTGCTGTTAGGGCCCGTGGCTTTGGGTTTTTTTCTGTCCGGAAGCGTCCTGCTCCAACGCTCCTTGGCGCAGTGGAGCTGGCCTGCGCTTTCTTTCCTCAGCCTAGGCATTCCCATTCTCCTCGCCTTGGGTTTTCTGGTTTTGCTTTACCGCTTTTTGCCCCGGGTGGCGGTTTCCTGGAAGGCCGCCTTTTGGGGAGCCCTGGGGGCCGGCCTCCTGTGGGAGTTGGCCCGCCATATATACCAAAATGTCGCCCATACCTTTTATAAATTCAGCGTCGCCTGGGGCTCCCTGAGTGCCTTGCCCCTCTTCCTCATGTGGCTCTACCTCTCCTGGTTTCTCGTATTGCTGGGTGCACGTTTTGCCTATGCCTGGGACTACCGGAATTTCCAAGAGGCCTTCAAACGCCTCCATGGGCACCCCCGCGCCTATGAGTTAATTGGGGCGAGAATTGCGAAGGAGTTTTCCAAGGAGGGTGCACAGGGGCCTGGCTCCCTGACGGCCGACATTTTGGCCAGGCGCCTGGGGTTGCCAAGCCAAAAAGTGGAAGAGGTACTCCAACTTTTTTTGGAGGCCCAGGTGCTGGAGCGAGGCCCCAAAGGCACCTGGGGGCCTGCCAAGCCCCTGGCGGAATTGACATTGGCTGACATTAGCCTGGCCGTTGGGGCCATGCCGTCCGTCTACCGCCACGTTTCTGGTGAAACACAGCCTTCCACGGCGGAGTTGGAAAAGTTGTTTTTTTCCATGGATGAAGAGGGCCTTTGTCGACTCAGAAAAACCAACTGGGAAGTTTTGGCAAATTTATAAAAGCTTCTTTTTTGTTGATTTTTTATGGCTTTCGTGCAGATTTCAGCCAGCCTTTTGGAGACCCAGCGAGAACAGCAATGCTCAAATCCGATATCGTCAATAAATTAGTAGAAACCCGGAAGATGACTTTGAAGCAAGCAGAAGCCACCGTCGAGACCATTTTTGGCTCCATGCAAGACGCCTTAATCCGCGGCGAGAATATTGAAATTCGAGGCTTCGGTGCATTCCATACCAAGGAATACGGTGGCTACCAGGGGCGCAACCCCAAAACGGGAGAAACCATCCCCGTCAAGCCCAAGCGCGGCCTTTTGTTCCGGACAGGCAAAGAGCTTAAAGAGCGCATTAACCATGCAGGCGCCCAACGCGACGCCGCCAAGCCCTAAAGGGCACCCAAAAACTCAAGCCGCACCCAAGCCTCTTGCCCATTGGCCGTGCGGATTTTGGCAAACTGGCCTGTACGCTCCAACACGCGGACTTTAAGTCCCCCATGAAGCCTAAAAACCTGCGTGGCCTGCTCCGAGGGAAGTTGCCGTGCCACAGCTGTTTCAGGCAGCACAATGCTTTCCTCCCATTGTGAGGAGGCATAGCGCTTGGCGGCCAAGGTGAAGGCGCACAGGCCAAGCAAAGCCCAAAGCATGAAGTCCACGGTTTTGCAAAGGCGCGCTTGCCGGGGAAAAAGGCGAAGGCCCACAAAACTGAAGAAGAGGGCCCAGGCCAACACAAGCAAGGCCCAAGCCAGGAGGGTGTTGGAAATGTTTTTGAGGACTCTATAGAGAAAAGGCGTTTCAACAGAAGGCACCGAGTCGGCCTGCAAGGAGCGCGCCCAAGCCAAATTGAAGAGAATGTCTTTGGCGTTGGGGGAAAACTGGCTGGCTTTTTCCAAATTCCAAATGGCACACCCCAACTCGTTAAGCTCCAAGCACGTCGTCCCCAGGTTATAGTGCAGCTCCGCTCCCCCCAGGTTGGCGTCCAGCAGCTTTTGGTAAGCCGCTTTGGCTTGGACATGGTTTTTGGCCGCAAACTCCTGGTTGGCCTGCTCAAAAATGGCTTGGGCCTCATAGGGGCTGAAATAACTCAAAAGGCCAAAGGCCAGCATAGCAACAAAACTCATGGCCACTCCTTGAGGACATGGAGCGTGGCTTCGCAAACCCTCTCCATGGCAGGAGCGTCAGGAGGGCCATGTCCAAACTGCGCAGCATCACATTCACCGAGAATGCAGAGGACTTGTTTGCACAGGGGCTCAGCAAAGCCCACCGCTTCCATTTTGGCCTTTAATTGCTCCTGCGTCAGCCCCTGCGTGGAGCAACCCAGCTTGCACTCCAAAAATGCCAACATGTTTTTTCCAAGCTTGGAGAATGCAGCCGCGCCAGGGTTTGTTTTTAACTCACCCACCGAGGCACAAACTTCGTCAACGGCGGCTTTTTCTCGTCGACGTTGTTGCCTTTTGGCAGAAGAGCCCATTTTGGAAAACAAAAGCCAAAGCAGCATTCCCAAAAACCGCAAAGAGAGGGGCAAAGCCAGAAGCCACCCAAAGGCACTGTTGTGTACAAACGAGGAAGCAGGCGCCAGCTGAGCCCTATGGCGAATAGGGTGGAGTTTTTCTTGCTCCGCAGCCTCCAAAGGCACGGCGGTTGGAGCAGAGGCTTTATTTCCAGAGGCGCTGTCGGCATGGGCAGGGAGCACCACCCACGTCAACGGGGAGGTTTGGGTGGACTGGGCCTGCTGTGTTTCCACATTAAAATACTCAAACCTCACTGCTGGCACAACAAAGCTTCCAGCCTCCTGGGGAATGACGACAAAGTGCATGGTACGGCTCCCTTGCAATTGGCTGCCCAAAGCCTGCACATGGTTTTGGACAGTGGGCTGAAATGTTTTAAACGCGTCTGGAAACGGCCACTCGAGAGACGGCACATTTCGAATGTTGCCTGTACCCCGCAGCGTCAAGTGCAGCTCCGCAGGCTCCCCCACCCTGAGAGGGCCCTCTGGCGCCTGAAGCTCCAAACTCCACAGCCCCGCAGGAAGGTTTTCGGCAAACTCCGGGAGGGCTTTCACCTCCAACGTCAGCGCATTGCTTGCACGGTGCACAGCGCGCCCTCTAAAAAGTTGCCCCATAACAAAGTCCGCTGTTGCCGGCTCCAGGGTGAAAGTCCCCGGTTGGAGAGCAAAGAGAGCGCGCTTTTTAAGCGTCGTCACATGGTAATGGACGCCGTCAACGGCCATGCGCTCACTGCGCAATGGCCAACTCAACTCAAATTCCTCACCCCAAAAGCCCTTCAACGTCGGCATTGCAATGGACTCCAGGGAAACGTTGGCCGTCCTGGAATACAGCAGGAGGCTTAACACCACCTGCTCTCCAACATAGGCGGAGGGTTTGTCGAGTGTTGTTTGCAAAAACAAATCCGAGTCCGCCCGGGGAATGGGAGGGGTACTCCTGGAAGCACTCCCTTGGGCAGAAGGCGAAGGCGCCGTATGTCCGCGAAGGACACGGAGGGTGAGGGCCTGGGTTTTATGCGTATTGTTTCCTGTCTTTAAAAGTGCCGGAGGGAGCAGCAGCTGGCCTTCCTTTTTGGCGCGCAACACGAGGACATAGTGCTGCTCTGTTTGGGGTTTGCGGCCCGTCCCATATTGCAGCTGGGAGGACTGGGAGCGCGAGAGGACTTCAAAGTCCGGACTGGACGGAAGCTCCACCTGAGCATTGGCAGGTGGGTTTGTAACAACAACATGGAGTTGAAAGGTTTCTTCCAGGCCAACCGTTGTCTTGTCAACGGACTGAAAAAACGCAAACTCTGCCCATGCGGGAAGGGCACAAAGCAGCAGAGAAAAAAAGCACCTACCAGTCTTGCTCATATTGCCACGCCTCCACGGGCGGTTTTTGTTGAAAACGCCAGGGCTCATAACCTTTCTCATCCCTCCCAAAAGCATCCAAAATTTTATCCGCCTCCTCCCGGCTGAGTTGTTTTCCTTGCCTCTTGGGAGGGCCCTCTTGGGGCGGGCTTTTGTCTTCCGCTTCCTCTTTCGCCTCGTTGTGTTTGGAGTCCTCCCCGGGTTGGGTGTCAGCTTGAGGAGGGCTGTTGTGCGTGTCGGCACCGTCAGGCTTGTCTTCCTCCTCGGAGTCCTCCTCGTCTTCGGGAGAAGGTTGAGGCGGAGGCGGCGGTGGCGGCGGCTGAGCAAGCAAAAACTCTAAGTTGTTTCTTGCCATGGAGTCCTCGGGGTTCACTCTCAACGCTTGGCGGTAAGAGGCCATCGCCTCCTCCGCCTTGCCCATGGCTGCATAGGCATTGCCCATGTTATAAAAAATGTCTCCTTGCAGCTTGCCGTCGTCCCACTCGCGAGCGCGGCTGAGGGACTGGAGGGCCTCCTGGTATTTCTCTTGTTTGAAGAAAGTGGTGCCCCGGTTAAACTCCAGCTGAGCGTTTGAGGGCATTTCCCGTTGAGCGGCTTCAAATGCCTCATGGGCTTCTTCAAAACGCTCCTGGTTATAAGCCTCCATTCCACGTTGAATGCCGGGGGGAATTTTTTGAAAGAGGTTTTGCGCAAAAGCCCCAGAGGAAAAGCCCAGGCCAAGCCAAAGCCCAAACAACACTCGACATGTCATGGTGGCGTCCTCCTTCGGGAGAAAGAGAAAAACATTCCGGACAACAAACACACAATGCCCATGGCGACAAAGGGCTGAAACATTTCTGCATAACGGGTTGTGACGCGAAATTCGAATTCTTCTTTTTGCATGGCGTCAATGCGAGTGCCCACGAGGTTTGCGGCGACGCCCTTGGGCTCATAAAAAAACTCGCCGCCCGTTGCGTCGGCAATGTTTTGCAAAAGTTGTTTGTTGAGGCGGGAAATGACGGTTTTGTTGTTCGCGTCTTTGAGGTAGCCAACCATGTTTCCCTCCGCATTATAGGTGGGGATGGGCTCTCCTATTTCGCTGCCAACGCCCACGGCAAGCACCTGAGCGCCGGCGGCTTTTAGCGCATGAATGCCGCCTTCCACTTCGCCGACGAGGTCTTCTCCGTCTGACAGCAAAACAACCACACGGCTTTTGGCGCCTTGGCCTGCATCCTCAAAGGCTTTGGCTGAAAGCCTGAGGGCGGCCCCCACGTTGGTGGGCCCAGGAGGAAAGGCGTCCACTTGAAGGCTGTTTAAAAAAAGCTGTGCAGCTGCATAGTCACCCGTCAAAGGGCATTGCACAAAAGCCGAGTTTGAAAAAACCACAATGGCAACTCGGTCACCTTTGAGTTGGTTTATCAACTGAAAAAACTCCAATTTTGCCCGCTCCAAGCGGCTGGGCAAAACGTCTTTGGCAAGCATGGACTTGGAAACGTCTATGGCCAATACAATGTCAACGCCGCGACGTTTGAGTATTTCCGTATGGTTGCCACATTGCGGTTGGCTTAAGGCGATGGCAAAAAAAACCAACCCCACAAAAGACAGCAGGGCTTTATAAAAAGGTTGCACCCTCGAGAGGCCGGGCACCAGGGTGCCAAGCAAATGTGGGGCGACAAAGCTTCTGGCTGTTTGAAGGCGACGCCACGCATGGTTGAGGCCCCAAAAACTCAACGCCATGGCGGGCACAAGCCAAAGCAACATCCACGGCTTGAGGATGTTGAGGGGGTAGCCCAAAAAATGGAATTGCCAGTCTGTCATGGGAGCACACGCAAGGGGCCATGGTGGAGGAAGAGTTGAGTCAGCATGAGAAGAAAAGCCGCAAGCAAGAAGAGGCCGAATAACTCCTTATAGGCGGCGCCAGCGGCACCATCGAGCAGCTTGGAGCGCTCAAAAGCGTTGAGTGCATTTTGAAGCCCCTGCTCCAGGGAGTGCTGGTCGGTGGCTATATAGGACATGCCCCCGGAAATGGAGGCGACATTTTCCAGCAGCTCCGGGTTAATGGGAATGTCCACCTCCACCCACTCGGTGGCCCCCGTTAAAGGGTGGCTCCTCGGGAAGGGGACTTTCCCCCCTCGGCCCACCAAAACGGTATAAATGGGAATGTGGTAGCTTGCAGCCAGCTCCGCCGCATCCAAAGGCGACAAGCGGCCTGCATTGTTGTCACCATCCGTTATAAGCACCACCACTTTGCTTTTGGCTTCAGAGTGGCGCAGGCGCAGCAGCGCGGTTGCCAGCGCATCCCCAATGGCCGTCCCATCCTCAATGGCGCCTGTTTTCAGCTGGCCTACAATGTGTTTGAGAATGCCATAGTCCAAAGTCAGCGGCACCTGCGTATAAGCAAGCCCCGCAAAAACCACCAGGCCAATTCTGTCATTGGCGCGTTTGTCAATGAAGTCCGCCAGCACTTGTTTGGCAACGTGCATACGGTTGAGGGGTTTGAAGTCCGCCGCTTCCATGGAGGTGGACAAGTCCAGCGCAATCATAATGTCAATGCCTTCAACAGCATGTTGTTTCGGCAGGCGCTCCTGGAGTTGAGGGCGGGCCAAAGCCACCATGGCCAGGGCAAGGCTCAGCATGTTTAAAAAGGGAATAAGCCACAAGAGGCGTGCGCGCACTCCCCGGGTTTGCGCTGAAAAAAGGGCGCTGGAGGCAAAGCGCACGGCAGAAAGGTGTCGTCGGTTGCGAATGCCAAAGAGGAGAAGAAGAGGAAGGAGCGCCAAAAGCCACAGCGCATGGGGACTATGGAAGTGAAGGCTGGACATGGCAAGCACGGGCGGAGGACAACTCGTCAGGTGGAGTGGTTTTGTCAATCAGCTGGAAGGCAAATGCCAAGTCAGCCTCACACTTGGCCATGTCGGCACTTCCTTTGGCATATTTAATAAAGTCAGCCTCATAGGAAAACTGAGCAAAGGCCTCGAGGGGAATTTGCGTGGAAGGCAGCCGCTGCAAAGAAGCCACCAACTCTGTGGTGGTACATTCCATGGCATCCAACTGGTGCAGCTCTCCAATATAGCCACGGAGGATTTCGGAAAGCATAAAATAATATTCGCGTGTTTTGCCTTGCGCAGGGAGTGCTTGGGCCCAAAGCGCCTGCAAAGCCTCCCGCGTCCTTTGGGCCAAAGGCCGCGCAGGCACGGTTGAAGGCGCTTCTTTTTTCCTTTGGCGCAGCCATTTCCACGTAAGAAGAAAAGCCAGCACCATGGCCACAACAGCAGCGCCCCCATAAAGCACAGCATAGTCCGAGACGAAGAGAGGGGCCGGAGGGCGAACATCCTCCAGCTGGGAGGGCGCTTGGGCAAGGGAGGTAACGACGGAAATGTGCTGGCTTGGTAAAACAAAAATGTCCGTTTCTCCCGCGGCTGCAATTTCAACTTGGAAGGAAGGAAGCTCCAAGCTGCCCAACTCAAAGGCAGCCATTTGAATGGAAAAGGTGGTGGTGGCGCCTTGAGGGCCCTCTTTCCGGCTGCGTGCATTGGAAAGAATGTCCAAGCTGGGGTGGTGGGGTGGCGGCAAAAGCTCCAAGCGAAAGTGCTCCGGGTGCCCCAGGGCCACGTTGAGTGAAAAAGGTTGCCCCAGGTGCACCGTTGGAGGGCTTATACCAATGTCAACAGAGTGAGGCGCCAAGGAAGGCTTGGGGGGCATGTCCGTGTGCATAGGGTGTTGGTGGACTTTGCACAAGTTTGCCTGCTCGTTCAAGTGGACAAGGAGGCAAAAGCTTGTGAGAGTGGCAGCCCTCCTATGTTTCTCTTTTGCAGCCTTGCATGGTTGTTGTCCACCCTCCCCTCGCTGGAGCTCCCCTCGCTGGAGGAGGAGGCTTATGTGGCGCCTCCCAAAATTTTCCTGGTAACTTTTGGCCCTGGCAACGAGGTACCGGCCTGGTGGGGGCATATTGCCCTGGTTGTGGAAACCGTGGAGCAGGCAGCCAGTGGGGAGACTTGGGTACGCAGCCTCATGTACAACTACGGCACTTTTGAGTTTGACAAAAAAATGTTGGCCAATTTTGCCATGGGGCGCCTGGAGTTTTGGCTTGGAATTACGCCCGTAAAGCCCCTGTTGCAGTTGTATGCCCAAGAAGACAGGGACGTACGCCTGTTGCCCCTGCGTTTGAAGCCGCAGGAAGCCAGGCAAATGGCCGCCGCGTTAAGAGAGAATGCCCTGCCTAAAAACCGCGTTTATTTATACCACCACTATGACGACAACTGCTCAACGCGCATTCGCGACATTGTGGACAGAGTTGTTTTGGGCGGGCAGTTTTCCGCCTGGCTGAAGGAGCAGCCCGCCCGCATGAGCATACGCGAGCACACGCGGCGCTATTCCGCCGTCAACCTACCGATGATGATGTTGTTGGACTTCATGCAAAATGACGAGTTGGACAAGCCCATAACAGCCTATGAGGAGACTTTTTTGCCTGACGAGTTGGAGAGGCGGCTTTTGGAGTTTTCAGCTACGCGGGGAGCGCCTCTGGTGGGGCAGCCGAGGGAGTTTTTCAAAGCCCAGAAGCGAGCTGCTTCACGCAAGGAGCCACCGAGGACAGAGTTTCCATGTTGGGTGGTAGGCATAGGTTTGGCCTTTGGCGTAGGGGCATTGGGCCATGTAGCCTCCCAAAGGCGAGGTTGGGGAAGGTGGGGACTTGGGCTGTTTGGCCTGCTGTGGTTGTTATTGTGGGGGCTGTTGGGGACAACATTGCTGGCCATGCAGTGGACGGACCATACGGTGACGCATGGGAATGAAAACCTCTTTTTGGCAAACCCGCTGTTGTTGGTGGCATTGGTATGGGCATGGCCTTTCATGCGCCAAGGCACCCAGCACGCCCTGGAGCGCCTTGCATGGCTGTACACGGGCATTGCAGCCCTTGCCTGGCTGGGGCTTGGGCTAAAGCTATGGCCGGTGTTTAACCAAAATAATTGGAATATACTCGCGCTGGTGTTGCCGGTACACACGGCTTTGGCCCTCGTTTTTGTGGCTTTGAGGGCCAAGGGAAGCAAGCCTGCAGCCCAACGCTCGTCCGTGGAAGCTTCAACATAAGGAGGTTGTGGGGGGCGCGCTTTTGCTTTCGTGCAAAGCCAGCTTGTTCTATGTCATTGCAAAAACACTCATTGCAAAAACACCGCATGAACACCACATGACGCCCAAGAGAAAAGTATTCATCAGCTATGCTCGCCAAGACAGCACCCGCGCCGAGGTGGGTGAGTTGGTGCGGTGGCTTGGTGAGCAAAAAGGCGTCGAAGTCATTTCTGACCACCGCTTTCCCCTCAAGGCGCCACCGCAAGGCTGGCATCGATGGATGGAGCACAGCATTGAAGCGGCCGACATTGTGTTGTGCATTTGCGGGGAAGCTTTCAAAGCGGGTTTCGAGAAAAGAGGCGGCACCCCAGGTGTTATTTTTGAGGGCGACATTGTCACAGCTGACCTCTATGAAAACAGCGGTTGGAATGAGAAGTTTCACCCCATCCTCCCTGAGGCGGGTGCATTTCAATGTGTCCCCAAAAGTCTGAAACCGTGGCTCAACAACATTGTGTTGACACAGCGGAAAGAAATCCTCGAGCTCATCCGAGAAGTGCAAACGGACAAGCCGCCTCCCTTGCACACGCCTCCTGGCACCCGAGACAAAAGTCCCGTGGTGGCTTCTCCTCCTTTGAAACCGGAGCCACACAACAAAAAGAGGCGTCTGAAAAACATTCTCATTCCCATGAGTGTGCTGGCCACAACCTTGGGTGTGGCAGCGACAATTGTTGCTTGGAACCCCGAGAAGGCTGGCAAGCACAAGTTACCCGACGTGCACGAGGAGCCGCCCGTTGTACGCGAGGAGCTGCCTGAGGTAGGCAAACGGGAAGCAGAGACACCGGGCCGCCCCTTTGAAACCGAGGGCAGCCTTGTCATTAACACCCTTGCTGGCAGCAGTCGGGGCTTTGCCGATGGCCCAGGAAACACCGCGCAGTTTAATAAGCCTTTTGACATGGCCATCGACACGGCCGGCAACCTCTATGTGGCGGATTTTGGCAACCACCGCATCCGCAAAGTCACCCCCTCAGGCGTCGTCAGCACATTTGCCGGCAGCACGCAAGGCTTTGCTGATGACACCGGAAGTGCTGCGCAGTTTCGTTACCCGGAGGGAATTGTCATAGACGCAGCCGGCAACCTCTATGTGGCGGATTCCGGCAACAACTGCATCCGCAAACTCACACCGTCGGGTGTTGTCAGCACATTCGTCGGCAGTCAGGCGGGCCTTGCCGACGGCACTGGAAGTGACGCGCAATTTCACCACCCTCACGGCATTGCCATCGACACGGCGGGCAACCTCTATGTGGCGGATTATTTCAACTACCGCATCCGCAAAGTTACACCGTCGGGTGTTGTCAGCACACTGGCCGGCAGCAGTCGGGGCTTTGCCGACGGCACCGGAAGTGCAGCACAGCTGGACTCTCCTCGCGACATTGCAATAGACGCGGCGGGCAACCTCTATGTAACGGATTTTTATAACCACAGCGTCCGCAAAATCACCCCGTCGGGCGTTGTCAGCACGCTTGCCGGCAGCACCCAGGGCTTTGCCGACGGCGCCGGAAATGCCGCACAGTTTGACTATCCTCACGGCATTGCCATAGACACGGCGGGAAACCTGTATGTGGCGGACTCTGGCAACCGCCGCATCCGAAAAATCACCCCGTCAGGCGTTGTCAGCACGCTTGTCGGCAACACAAAAACGGCACTGCTTGAGCCCCCTCACGCAATTATCCTGGACAAAGCAGGCAACCTCTATGTGACAAGCCAAGGCAACGATCTGCTCTTCAAAATAGTGCGCCAAAAGACAGTGCGCCAATAAGCCGTCGTCTGGTGGGTGCCACCCCATGCTGGGACTGAACACCTAGGCCAATTCAGGGAAGTGATATGGAATTGAGTTGGTTTTTGGCGCGCTCATGCCAGTTGGTGTCGGGGGGGGTAATTTGGATAATAATTTCAAAATAACGTCTTGCCTCTCTTGGGTCGGATGCCCGGAGGCTATAGCCCCTTGTAAACAAGTCTTCCGCTTTTGAAACCACGCGCGCCATGCCTCTTTGGGCTCTCTCGCTGGAGGGTTGCAATTTGAGAGCTTCGCTAAAATGCGTGGCTGCTGCCGCATAATCGCCTCTTGCAAAGGCGACCTCTCCTGCCAACAACGCTGCCTGGCTTGACATCTCCTTCAACGAGTTGTCAATGGCTGCAGCAGGCAAATCTATTGTTTTGTATAATGCGCGCGCTTTTGCCAAAGGCACAGCGGAAGCCGCTATTTGCCCTGCTCGATATTTTTGTGCGCCCTCATCATAGGCCCGTCCAAATTCCGGAATCTGCTTTTTCAACTCTTGCGCCCGCTTGCGGATTTCCACATCCTTTGGGTGCTGAACAAGGACGCGATCGCACTCGTCCGCAGCACGCTTCCAGTCCTCTCCATTGAACCTTCTTTGCACTTCGGAAAAGGCCGCCGCTATTTGCCGCTTTCGAGCTGCTGCGGCCTCTGCTCGAGCCAGTTTTTCTCTGTCGGCTGCACTCATCCTCCCTTGTCGCAAGGCTTCGTTATAGGAAGCGCGCCCTGCTTCAATCTTCTCTCCCAATGCTGTTTGCTGAAGTCTGGGCACCAACCTCAATGCGTCCAAAGCCGCATCAAAATCCCCCAGCATCAACAATTCTTCTGTACGCTCCAGAAAGGACTGTTGCTCTGTTTTGACCATCAGCTCCGCAAGCCTCTTCTTCTCATCATTCGAGCGCGCACTGGCTTCGGGCACTGCATCCAAAGCGGTTCTGGCTTGGCCGAATTGTTTTTTCGCAACCAATGCCTCCACCTCTTTAAGCTTTTTTTGCACCTCCAACTCATGTTCTATTTGTGCACCCAAATTTGAAGGATCGCTCTTTGGATCGATCGTCACTGCCCGGGTACGAAAAGCCAATGCCTCCTCATAGCGTCCATGGCGAACGGCGTCGCGTGCCTGGTTCATATAGGTTTCTGCGCTCGGCCCTTGGAGCGTTGGCCCAGGAGGTGGCGGCGGTTTTTTTCCGCCCCCGAGAAAAACAACCAACAACAGGCACAGCACAACGCCTGCACTTGCTGCAATGAGAAGTTGCTGTTTCCTTTTTGGAGAAGGCGCCTGTCCAGACTTTTTTGTTTTGCGCACCACAGCGCGCTGCCCAGGCTCACGCTTGAGGGGAGAAGACGACGGTGCTTTCCGGACAAGTGCTTTTACGGAGACATTGACACCGGTGGAGTCTTGCTCCTGTACATTGGCGTCTAGCTCTTCAGGCAATGGCGGATGGGCATCCGACTTAGGGGCGGGAGGTTTGGTAGAGGTTTTTTTTGTCGGCAGAGGCTGCACAGCCGTAGGCTCAGGTTTGACATGAGTTTCGGCTTCGTTGATGTAGCGCAGCTTCGTCGCCCCCACCGTAATCAGATCGTTATGAGCGAGAATTTTCTCTGTGACTTTTTGCCCATTCACCAAAGTCCCATTGCCGCTTCCCAAGTCTCTAAGCAGCACCCCGCCGTCTCCCCGGACAAACTCTGCATGCCGCCGGGAAACCGCCGCATCCGTCAGGGATATTTCCAAATTGGGCGCGCGCCCTAAAGACATGCGAATGCCGACAAAGGGCACATCTTTTTTGGCGTCCGGCCCTTCAATAATGGCCAACTTGGCCAATACAGCAACGCGTGTATGGTTGTCGTCATAGGCCGGAGGTTTTTTGGCAACACTGGCCTCCGGAAGCGCTTCGTCCAACTCTGGATCCAACGCGCCCAAGTCTCCCCAGTCTTCCTCCTCGGGGGGAGGAAGGTGCGAAAATTCCGCTTCCAGTGCAGCACTCTCTTCGTCCAAGGACTCTGACAATTGAATGGACGAAAGGTGCCTTCTCTCGGTGCTGGAAGACCCTGTCCGAGCCCTTCGCCGGGGGCTGTCGTCATGGCCAAGCTTCTCCTCCGGAGAAGGAGGCTCATTGTGGGCAGAATTTCCTCTTCTAGGAGACTTCCCCATGGATGGCGACCTTCAGCTTGGGTGGCTGCTTCCTGCAGTTGTTGAATAGGTAACTCACGGTTCTCTTCCTGCGCTTCCTTCTGTCTTGGCAAATAACACGCTCTCGGGGAGCTGTTTTAGGTTTTAAGACAATGCCATCTTTTAACACAATGAAACCTTTTGCCTCATCCTTCTAGCATACCCTTGTTGCCACGACATAGACTGGTTTTAGGTGGAAGCCAGCTGCAAGCCGCATGGCATATTTCCACCTCGCTTTCCCCAGGGAAAGAAAAAACCCAAACAGCCCTTTGGCCGAGGACTGCTGGCCGAGGGCTGCTTGGGTTGCTTTCTTCATTTGAGTTATTTGGGCGCGGGAGGTTTTGCCTTGCGCAAAGCCGCATCAATCGTTTTTGAAAAGGCTTCAACGGATTGTGCGCCTGAAATCTCTCTGCCGTTGATGATGAACGTAGGCGTGCCGCTGATGGAGAACTCTTTGGCAACGGCCGAGTCATTTTGGACATACTCCGCATAGGTGTTGTTGAGCAGCGCATTTTGGAATTTTTTCGTGTCCAGCTTCAGCTTCTTTGCATAGGAGACGAGAGACTCCACATCCAAGGCCTTTTGGTTTTCAAGGAGCATGTCATGCATTTCCCAAAACTTGCCTTGCGCATGGGCGGCCATAGCGGCTTCGGCTGCTTTGGATTGGGGGTTTAATTGAAGGTGCCTGAAAACAAACCTCACTTGCGTGGGATATTTTTTCTCAAGCTCTTTCAAAGTGGGGTTGACTCTGGCGCAAAAACCGCATCCAAAGTCCGACCAGATGAGGACAGTGACGGGGGCATTTTTGGGCCCTTTGCTGGGGGCATTGTCAGGAATGGGGATGTTGTTTTTGTCGATGACTTTGGCAGACTCCAAAATTTTCTCATAGACTTGAGCGGCAGGCGTGCCCTGCTCCACCAACTGCTGCGCTTTGGCCATTTCCTCTTCAATGAGGGTTTCCAAATCCTCCTTGGGCCACGCGCCAGAAACAAAACGCCCGTTGACAAATGAAGCCGGTGTTCCCCTGACGCCCACGTCAGCGCCCAACTCCAAGTCCGCATCTATTTGCGCCTGAAAGGCTTTGTTTTCCAAGTCCGCCTCGAATTTGGACATGTCAAGGCCAACCTGTTTTGCGTATGTTTTCAACGACTCTGCATCCAAAGCTTTCATGTTTTTGAGAATTATTTCATGCATTTCCCAATATTTGCCTTGAGCGCCGGCCGCCAGGGCTGCCGTGGCTGCGGGCCTGGCATTCCTTTGGTTGGCCAGAGGAAATTGTTTAGCGACAATGCGAAAAGGTTTGCCTTTGGCTGTCATTTCCTTGTGGAGCTCTGCAAGCGTCTCATCCAGCCTTGCGCAAAAAGGGCATTGGTAGCTTGAGAAGACGACAACGGTGACCAGCGCATCCGCAGGCCCGAGGACAGGGGAATTGCCAACGGGGACTTTCTGGACAGCTTGGGGAGGCTTGCGAGGCGGCCTGGGCTTGGGCGGCGGTTTGGCCTCTTCGCGCGGCTCTTCCACTTTTGTCGGCGGAGGAGGAGGCGGCGGCGGTTCCTTTTTGCTTGGGGGGCCAAGCATGCTGCCTAAGACGAAACCAACAATTAACCCAACCACGAGAGCAAGCACTGAGTTTACCTTCATAGAGTCCTCTGTCCTGAGATGGAAATGCCAAAGCAGCCGACAGCCTGCTTGTTAGGGAGTATTTGCAAAGCCACTCTCTCTTTGCGTTAGGCAGGCCTTCTAGCAAATTGCTAACAGCTCTGGCAAACCGATTCCCTCGCCCTATTGACTTTAAGGAGGCGCAAGTGAAGGATGTGTCCGACAAGAAGCGCTTTCCGGGCTGTCGGACTGTAGGAATTTCACCCAGCCTTTTTCCCAGAAGTGCTCAAAAAAGCTGATGGCTTCCACTTCACGCAGGGGGCTGACGTGGATGATGGCGGACAAGCTGCGGTTTCCGTCGACACGTGAGAGGAGGTAGCGCTCGGGTGCTGTCAGCATCAGTTGCTTCATGTGCTCCGCAGGGAGCGTGAGGACTGGGGTACGTTTTTGCTCCAGCCATTTGTTGCGCAACTCCTGGAGGAGTTGGCTTTCTGTCGTCTGAGAGAGGGCCAGAGTTTCCGTCGTCGGCGTACGTGCGTGGGCGCGTTTGGCCAATACAGAGGCTTCGCGCAACTCACCTTCCTTGAGGCAGGAGTGTGCCCGTTGCAGCAGGGACTTGCTGGTGGAAGCCTCGTCTTCTTCGGCGCTGTTGAAGGCGGACGCCTCTTTGCTTTTGGGGAAGAGAATGCCTGCTTTCACCAAGGCATAAATGTGCTGGAAGAGAAAGAAGTCCGTCGCGTGCAATTGCAGGGCCATTTCAGCAATGCTGTAGTTTTCCTCGGCCAGCTGTACAATGCGCGCATCCAAGGAGGTTTGGGGGGGCATTTTGGAGAAATTCTCTTTGGCGACATGGAAATGAATGTCCGTGGAAGGAAGGGCTTGGCGGATGGTTTGCCATTGGGCTTTTCTGTGCTTCCCATCGGCATACATTTCCAGGAGGGGGGCGCAGAGTTTCAGCTCGGACAAGGTGACTTGTGCTTTTTCAGGGAGGAAGGCGAAAGTCCCCTCCTCCCAGAGGAAGGTTTCAAAGAGGGTTTCGCGCATTTTGAGGTTTAGCACCGAGAGGATTGTTTTTTCGGTGACGGCCCCCGTCATAACGAGGATGCGGCCGAGGAAGACTTTGGTTTTCTTTTGTGTCTCATAGGCGCGGTGGAATTGCTCCTCGGTGATATAGCCCAGGTTAATGAGGAATTGGCCGAGGAATTCGCGCGGATCGTTCGAGCTGGCGTTGACAACATTTCCCCTGTGAAGCCGCAGCTGCTTGCGCATCCACCCGCGCTCCAGGTTAAGCATTCCAGAGACCTTTTGCCTGCCCAAATAGACAATGGCTTCCTCTATGGGCATCGTTTGCAAGTCGCCAAACAAACCTTTCATGCTGAGGCTCCTCGTGCTGGAAGTATACTCAAGTCACTGAATGCATCCCCCCACTGTCCTCGTGGGCTGGAGTTTTTTGCTGCTGAAGCCCTGGGTTGCTGTTTCCTCCGCCCTTGGACACCTTTGACATGGAGGGCTTCCACCGCCACCAGCTTCTGCTTCGGGTTTTGCAAACATTATAGCAGTGGTAGCAAACTTTTTCACCCCTCCTTTAACCTACAGGCAACTGTGAACGGCGGCGAACATGGGCTGCCTGAGGCGGCGGCGCCCCCCTGCATGTTTTGCCGTACATTTTATAACGGGAGGGACCCATTTGCCATAGAGTTTGCCCTAGAGAAGCGGAAGGTGAGAGAGGGTGCCCTTGAGAGAAGGAGTGGCAGCCATGAGAAGCATAGCCATTGTAGGTACAGGCCTTATGGGGGCCTCTTTGGGCCTGGCGGTGAAGAAGGCCTTCCCCGAGGTATGCGTTTGGGGTGTAGACAGCGACGCCCAAGCGCTGGAGGAGGCGCGGGCCATGGGGGCTGTGGACGTGGCAGTCCCCCTGGAGGAGGCAGCGGGGGCGCAGTTGGTGTGTTTGGCGATGCCGATGCGTTATTTGCCGGAGGTACTCCAGAGGTTGGGGCCAGCGCTCAGCCAGGGGGTGTTGTGGATGGACATAGGGAGCAGCAAGCAGAATGTACTGGCGCAGGTGAAGGCCTGTTTGGGAGCGTTGCCGGCCCATTTTGTACCCTGCCACCCCATGGCGGGGGGTGAGAAGGCAGGCCCCCGCGCAGCGAGGGGGGACTTGTATGCCGGCAGTACATTGTTGTTGGTACCCCACGAGGGTTTGGCGGCCCGGGCGCGCTTGGAGGTAACCGCTTTTTGGCAAGCGCTGGGCGCGCAGGTGGTGGAGATGGGGGCCAAAGAGCACGACGAGGTTGTGGCATGGACAAGCCATTTGCCGCACCTGCTGGCGTTTGCCTTGGCGGGTGTTTTGGAGGCAGGTGCTGCAGAGGCGGGTGGCTCCAACGAGCGTTTGCGTGCGGGAATGGGCCCTGGGTTTTTTAGTTTTATGCGCCTTGCGAAGGGAGCGCCCGCGCTGTGGGAGGACATTTGCATGGCCAACCGCGAGGCTTTGCTGGAGGCCCTCAAGCGCTACCAGGCAGAGCTTCGCCGCATGCAGGCCGCCCTTGAGGAAGCCCCCGGAAGCCAGACGCTGCGCAGTCTGCTGGAAAAAGCGGATGTGTTTTTTTGAACGAACGACTTCAAGAAGCCCAAACAGAGGAGATTTGACGCCCAAAAGTCCCTTTTCAACGTCAAAAACACTCTTTCCAACGTCAAAAATACTCTTTTCAATATCAAAAACCCTATTGTTGACGTCAAAAACTCTCTTTTCGACGTCAAAAATACTCTTTCGGAGGTTAAAAACACTCTTTTCAACGCCAAAAAGCCTCTGTTTGAAGTCAAAAAGCCTGTTTTCAACGTCAAAAACACACTTTTCAACCTCAAAAAGCCTCTGTTGAAGCTCCAACAGACAAGAATTGTCTCACGCATTGTCCGCATGGACATTGTGCTGCAGCAAAGCAATGCAGGAGCGTGCGTGTTGGGTGGAAATAATACACTAACCCGGCGACAAAACCTGGTTTTCCGCAATCAACTCATCCAATTGGGGAGGCAACTCCTCCAAAGGGGCATGCTCCTTAAACGCTAGAAGCATGGAGAGGGTCTTCGGCTTGTCCTCCAGGGTGCTATAAAGGGCGGCGGCCCAATAAGCGGCCTCATAGGCCCCGTCATAGGTGGCAAACAGCATCGCCAACTCGTCCGCCCGCGCCCGCCTCGTGCTGGGCTCCTCGCTGTTAATGCCTTCTAGCAAACAACGGTACACGCGGAAGGGCACATGCAACGGGTCCGCGCGCGAGCCCGTTAAAACAAGTGCCATGGCGTCCTCCCACTGTCCGCGTTGGAGGAAGAGTTTGGCCAAATAAGCGGCCCCATCCAAGTCCACGGGGTTGGCGTTGAAATACTCAAAGGCCGCCTTCAACTCTGCGTCCTCCCCCATGTGTACATGAGGGTGAGGAGGCCTAGGGTGAGAGAAGGCCGGAGGCGTTTGCTCGGCCTGCTTTGCCAATTGCTGGAAGGAGAGGACAACAACGCAGCCAATGAGGACGCCGCCTGCCGCCGTTATCCAAAGGCGTTGCCTTACAGCGGCGGAAAAAGCCGCAGAAGGAGCAGCCGCAAGCGAGGAAGCCTGGAGGGTGCCAAAGCCCGGCAGGGCTTCGTCGAGTTGGCGCAAGCAAGCAACCGCCTCCTGCACCAGAAGCGTATGCTCCTTGTCGGCTTCCTCCTTGGAAAGCAGGTGTTGCTCCTCCCTTTGTGCCCGGAGGTGCCCCAGCAAGCTTTCATAGCGGGCATAGAGGGCGGTGGCCGCATGGTTTTCCTTGGGAGGGGCCGCAGGAGGCGCATTCATGTCTCTTAGCACGCGCGCGGCATGGCCCTCTTCGGCCGCAGGCGGCGAAGCGGCCTCCACCTCAGCCTCTACCTCTGGAGTTTTGGTGGCCAAAACCACCTCCGCAGGGGGCTTCGCGGCCTTGGAGCGCCTCAAAAAAAGCAACCCCAGGCCAAGGGCCAGCAACACAAAGGGCGAAAAATAAAGGACGAGGTTAAAACCGCTTTTGGTGGGCTCCAAAAGCGCCCACTCGCCATAGCGTGAGACGAAAAACGCGTGGACTTCGCTGTCGCTTTTGCCTTCTTGCACCAACTCGCGGATTTTGTCCATTTGCGCGCGGGCGGAAGAGGAGTTGGAGTCCGCCACCGAGAGGCCCTGGCACTGGGGGCAGCGTATTTCCTTGCCGAGTTTTTGGACACGTGCTTCAAGCGCAGGCGTAAGGGGTGCCATACCTTCGCGCAAGGGGGCGTGTTGGGAGTGAATGTCCTCCATGGTTTGCGCCCAGGCGGGAAAAGTGGCCAGCCAAACCCAGGCAAGGCATATGCGGAAGGCGTAGGCATGCAATGGAGCGTCTCCTTATGGAAAGAGGGTTTTGAAGTGGGGGTTTTGGTGGAGGGCCTGTGCAGTTTGAGTGTCCTTTAGCAAGGCCTCTTTGAGTTTTGGGTTTGCATGGAGGGCATTGAGCAGCCAAAACTCCTTGAGGCCGGGGTTTTGGAGGAAAACCTCTCTCAGCCAAACGTCCTCCAGGCCGGAGGGGCTTAGCAACAGCTCCCTAAGCCATACCTCCTCGGGCTTGGGGGTTTTGCGCAAGGTGTCCTTTATGCGGAAGTCCACCAGGAGAAAGTCAAACTGGGCGGCACTCAAAATGGGCGCCGGGTATTTGCCAACAATGCTCCCCTCCTCGTTGAGGAAATAGGTTTCAGGCACGCCCGTAACGGCATAGTCAATGGCCATGGTAGAAACCGGGGAGAAAAGTTGAGGGTAACTGGCAGGGTGCCTACGCAGAAAGCTGCGCGCATTGGCCTCTGTGTCCTCAAAAACGACGCCGACAAAAGCCACCTGCTTGCCCCACTTGCGGAAGGCGCTCTCCAGCGCCGGGGCCTCCTCCGCACAAGGCGCGCACCAGCTGCTCCAAAAGTTAATGACGACAGGACGCCCGCGGAGGGCCTCCAAACTCAGCTGGCCCCCGTCGAGGGTGGGCTTAGAGAAAGCGGGTGCAGGGCTGCCAAGCAGCTTAAAGGGGACTTCGCGGGGGTTTTTGCCAAAGCCTTTCAACAGGGCAAACATGAGGGCGCCCAACAGGGCAAAGGAGAGCAGCACCAGGAGGCGTCGCTTCATGGTTTTTCTCCCGGCAGCGGGCTTATGGGTGGCGTAGCCACCGCTGCAGAGCGCACCCTCACCGGCAGGAGGGCCCAGAGGCTGCCTAGGCACAGGAGAAGCAGCGCATACCAAATCCACCCCACCAGGGGGAAAACCCAGGCGTTGAGGGTGGCCGTTTGTGCCTTCTCATTGAAGGCAATGAGGGAAACATAAACGTCCCGCCAAAGCCCTTCGTCCACGGCGGGGGAGGCAATGGGCTCACTCATACGCGGGTAGTAGTTGAGGCGAGGGCTTTTGTTGCCATGCATAGGCAGCTGGGTGCCCTTGGGAGAGAGGACGGTTATATTGGCGCCCACAAAAGAGCGGTTGCTTTCGCGGCCCTCGCCAAAACCGTCAAAGCGGACTTGGTAGTTGCCCACTTTCAACACCTCCCCGGGCCTCAGTGTGGTGGAAGGCGTAAACTCCACATAAGCCGAGGAAGCCGCCACCGCCACCATGGTAATAAGGAAGGAAATATGCACCACAAAGCCGCCAAAGCGCCTGGGCACGTGCACGGCGCTTTGCCACAGCGCGGCGAAAAAACTCTCCCCGTGCTGCGTGCGGCGCACCCAGGCCGGCATAAGCAGCGCATGCACGGTAACGGCCCCCGCAAAAGCCGCGCAGCCGAACATGGCCAAGGACCAGGGCTCCCCAAGGCCTGCCAGCATGCAGGCTGCCACGGTGGCCGCGCCCAGCAGCAGGGACACCCACAGGCGTTTGGGCAGGCCCTGAGAGAGTTTGCCCCACGGGAGGGCGGGCCCCAGCCCCATGAGGAAGACGAGGGCAATGCCCAGGGGGAAAGCAAACTGGTTGAAGAAGGGGCCGCCGACGCTGATTTTGCGGTTTTGGAAGGCCTCGGTAATGAGGGGGAAGACGGTGCCCAACAACACCGTAAAAGTGAGGGTAATGAGGACGAGGTTCCCCAGCAGCAAGGACATTTCTCTGGAAAACCAGCCCATGCTGCGGGTTTCCGAGACAAGGCGCGCGCTGCGCCAGGCAAAAAGCAGCACGGAAAAAACGCAAAGGACGCCAATGAAGCCCAAAAACACAGGGCCAATGGTGGACTGTGTGAAGGCGTGTACGGAGTTGAAGACGCCCGAGCGCGTCATGAAGGTGCCCAAAATGGTGAGGATGAAACTCAAGAGGGCCAGGGCCAAAGTCCACAGTTTGAGGGCGCGTTTGCGCTCTAACACCAGCGTGGCGTGCATATAGGCGGTGGCTGTCAGCCAAGGCAGCAGCGACGCGTTTTCAACCGGGTCCCACGCCCAATAGCCGCCCCAGCCCAGGACGGCATAGGCCCACCACGCCCCCAGCACAATGCCTAGGGTTAAAAACAGCCACGGCACCAACGTCCAATGGCGCAAGGGCTTTACCCAGCTGTCGTCCAAGTTGCCGGAAATGAGCGCCCCTGCCGCAATGCCAAAGGGCACCGTCATGCCGACGTAGCCGAGGTAGAGGGTGGGCGGGTGAAAAATCATCAACCAGTGGTTTTGCAAAAGAGGGTTGGGCCCCGGTCCGTCCACGCCGGGGGGAAGCGGCGGCATGGCCGTCCACGGGTTGGCCGGCCAGGCAATGAGGGCCGTAAAGAAGACAGCGACGGCCGCCATAATGCCCAGGGCCCACACCCACTGCGCCGCGCTCTCCTTCCGCACCGTCCAGGCGAAGGCGGCGACATAGGCCCCGAGGACGCCTCCCCAGAAGAGGATGGAGCCCTCGAGGGCTGACCACAGGGACACCACCGTAATATGCAAAGGCGTCAGCCGACTGCCCACTTGGGAGACGTATTTGACGGTAAAGTCATGCTCCACGAGGGCCTTCACCATGACAAGGTTTGAAAGCAGCATACAGGCGGCGAAGGCATACAGCAGGCGGCGCACCCAAACCGTCAGCTGGGGTTTGTGGGCGCTGGCGGAAAGGAAGGCGAGGACGAAGGCCAGCGCAGCGAAAATAAGGCCAGCCACAATGCTGGAATAGCCCAAAATGGAATTCACATATACCTCACACTAGGGGGCAGGGGCGGTTTCAGAAACCGAGGTTTTCCAGTCCAAAGGCGGCTTGTCGTCATGGGGTGCTTGGTACTCATTGGAGTGGTTCACCATGAGGCGTTTGGAGGAGAAGACGTTGTTTTTGCCAAGGTGGCCTTCGACGACGACGCCAATGTTTTCGCGGAACATTTGGGGGGGGACTTCGGCGGCCTGCACAGGGACGCAGGTTTTGAGGGTGGTTTCACCGTCGCAGACGCGGAAGGAGAGGAGGCGTTGGGCCTCATCCCAGTGGATGGAGCCGCCCTCCACGACGCCCCCTAGGCGGATGGCCGGGCCCACGGCTTTGCTGCCTTGGGCCAACATTTCGCTGGGCGTCCAATAATAAATGAGGTTTTGGCCGAGGCTGCTTTGGGTAACAAAAAGAAGCGCGCCCCCGGCAACCACGAGGGCGCCCACAGCAAGGAGTCGGTTTTTGAGTTTGGGTGACATAGAGTTTCCTAGTCTCCTTCCACGACATAGGGGAAAAGCAAGGCGCCCAAAATCCAATACACCAGGCAGAAAGCGACAAGCAAACCTAGCCAAGAGGAAAGCTGTTGCATAGGGTCTGCCTCCAGCAGCAAGGCCGTGGCTTTGACAGAAGCAACCAATGCCGGCACCAAAACGGGAAACATGAGCAAAGGCAGGAGAATGTCCTTGGAGCGGGCATTGTGGGCAATGGCGGCATAGAAAGTCCCCGGTGCGGAAATGGCGGCAGCGCCGCCCAGGAGGACGAGGGGCAAGGCAAACCAGGCGCCTTGGAGCTCCACGTTATAGAGGGCCAAGGTGAGAGGGACAATAACCAGGGACAAAAACCACAAAAGCAAGGTGTTAGCGAGGGCCTTGCCCAAAAAGAAGGCCTGAAGGGAGACGGGGGCGAGGCGAAGTCCCTCGAGGGCATGGTTTTCGCCCTCAATGCGGAAGGACTCCCCGAGGGAGAGGACGCTGGCAAAGAGGATACCCAGCCACATGTAGGCGGCGGCATGGGAGGCCTTGGAGTCCACGTTGGGCCCCACGGCGAAGGAAAACAGGAAGAGGGTAGCCACAGAGAAGAAGACGAGGGCATTTAAGCGCGCCTTGGTTTTCCACTCAATGCGAAAGTCCTTCGCGAGGGTAGCCCAAATATGGGCAAAGAAGCCGGGTTTCAAGAAGCCTCCTCCAGGCGCCCTTGGTTTAAATGGAGGCGCGCCTCGGTGAGGGAGAGGCCCTGCTCCACCAGGTGGGTAGCCAGGACAAGGGTGGTGCCCTGGGTTTTAAGCTCGCGGATGAGGTTTTCCATGTTGGCAATGCCGGCCGGGTCCAACTCGCCGAAAGGCTCATCCAAGAGGGCCAGGCGAGGGGCTTTGAGGAGGAGGCGGGCAATGGCGAGGCGTTTGCGCATGCCGGCGGAGAATTGCCGCACAGGGCTTTGTTGGCGTGAAAGGAGGCCCACCCGCTCCAGGAGGCAGGGAATGTCAGCGGTTTTCCCGAGGAGCCTTGCGAGGAGCCGGAGGTTTTGCTCTGCACTCAAGTCCTCATAGTGGTAGTTGGCATGAGACAGCAAGGCCGTGTTTTGCCGAATGCCCAGGGTGTCCTGTTTGGCCGAAAGGCCCAGCACGCGAAGCTGGCCCAGCGTAGGTTGAAGGGCGGTTGCCAAAAGGCGCAGCAGGGTTGTTTTGCCAGAGCCGTTGTGCCCTGTCAGCAAAAGCGAGCGCGAAACCGGCAAGCGGTAGCTAATATGCGCCAGCGCCCAATGGGTGCCAAAACGCTTGCCAATGCCGGAAAGCTCCAATGCGAAAGAGTCAGCCACGGGACCGGTTTTATGTTGAATTGAGCTGCGGCGACACACATTTTTCGGCATCTTCCCAATGGGCCAGCATTGCCTTGGCCACCTGGAGAGGGTTTGGGGCCTGCCAGAGGGCGGAAGAGGCGGCAATGCCTGCAAGTTGCGGCAGCTGTTGCAGGCGGGAGGGGGAAAGGCCCCCCAAAGCCCAGGCTGGGCAGGGCAGCAGGTGGGCAAGGCGAAGGAAGCCTTCAGGCCCCAGGGGGTGGCGCAAGTCCCCAGGCTTGGAGCCGGGGGAGAAGACAGGAGAAACGAGGGCAAAGTCAGCGCCCTGGGCTGTGAGGGCCTCTTCGTCGTTATGCACAGAGACAGAGAGGCGTTGCCCGGGGGGCAACCAGGGGCGTACTTGGGAGGGTTTGAGGCCATAGCTGGGAAGGTGCAGGTGGGCCCCCAGGGCAAGGGCCATGTCCACGCGGCGGTGTACAAAGAAGGCGACATGCGCCAAGTGGCAGAGTTTGGCCAGCTTTTGTGCCCGCTGGAAGTAGCTGCGGGCGGTGCAGGCGCTGTCACGAAAGAGGAAGGCCAGGTGCTGGCCCAGAGGCAGAAGCTGCTGAAGTTTGGGCAACCAGCTGTCGTCCAGGGTGCCGGGGCTAATGGCGAGGAGTCTCACGTGAGGTTTGCCAGAAGTCCCGAGAGGGGGCTGGAGGCCGAGGCGTGGGCGCGCATGGGGATGCGGCCGGCGAGGAAAGCTTCGCGGCCGGCTTCGACGGCAAGCCGCATGGCCTGGGCCATACGTGTGGGGTGTTTGGCCTCAGCAATGGCGGTATTCATGAGAATGGCATCACACCCCAACTCCATGGCAAAAGCCGCGTCCGAGGCCGTGCCGACGCCCGCATCCACAATGACGGGCACTTGGGCCGCCTCCACAATGAGGCGTATGTTGTGGGGGTTACGGATGCCCAACCCGGAGCCGATGGGGGCCGCCAGAGGCATGACGGCGGCGCAGCCAATGTCTTCGAGTTTTTTGCAGGCGACAGGATCGTCGGTGACATAGGGGAGGACAACAAAGCCCTCCTTAACGAGGACGCGGGCGGCCTTAAGGGTTTCTTCCACATCCGGAAAGAGGGTGAGTTTGTCGCCTATAACTTCGAGTTTCACCCATTTGGACAGGCCCAACTCCTCGGCGAGGTGGCAGGTGCGGATGGCTTCTTCCGCGCAGTAGCACCCAGCGGTATTGGGGAGAAGCTGAATTTTGTTTCGGTTTATCCAATGCAGCAAAGACTTTTCGCCCACAGCTTTCATGTCCATGCGGCGCACAGCCACCGTCACCATTTCGGTTTCTGCAAACTCATGGCAGGCCTGCATGGTTTCAAAGTTGGCATATTTGCCGGTGCCCACAATGAGGCGCGACTGGAAGACGCGGCCTGCAATGCGTAGGGGTGTGTTAATAATGGGAGGCGCAGCCTCGTCTACGGGCAAAAGCCCCTCGGACAGCTCTGACAGCTCCAGCTCCAAAAACTCCATATTCATCCTCCTCCGACGAAGGTGACAATTTCCAACCTGTCACCTTCATGCAATGGGGTTATCGCGTGGTTTTGTTTTTTAATGACTTGGCCATTCAACTCAACAGCAACGGGTTGCGTTTCCAGGCCGAGTTTTGCCAACAAAACAGCCAGAGACATATTTTTTTCTATGCCTTTTTTTTCGCCATTCACAAAAATGTCCATGTTTGCAGGCTATAGCCCACGCCCCTTTCCTACAACCCCTAGGGTGCTGTGTGGTTTTGCGCCCCACCGACATTCCTCAAAACAGGCAGGCGGCTGGTAACATTCCATTGCCAATGGTTATCAAAATTCTGAAACACGCCCCGCCAGAAGGCAATGTTGTTATATTGCCCCGTGCCTGTGCCGGGGGAGACAGTGGTTCCGTCCTTCGAGTTGGCGCCAATAACAGAGGGTTCATAGGTGGCACCGTTGTTGTTCCTCATCATCATGGCACGCGCGTAGTTGTTTTGCTCGGTGGAGGTTGCCCAACTTCCCCCAGTTCCCCCAGCCACACGCCCGAGGTCGGTAGTGTCTGCTGTTTGTGTAACACTTGAGTTCAAGGCAACGCTGTTTCGCACTGTGCCGCTGTTGCTCCCTATCAGGCCGCCGACAATTTTGTTAGTGCTGCTAACACTGCCTGTGGCATAGCTGTTTTGCACTGTGCCACTGTTGTTCATCCCCACCAGGCCACCAATAACTCTGTCCGTGCCGCTGACACTGCCTGTGGCATAGCTGTTTTGCACTGTGCCGTTGCTGTTTCCCACCAGGCCACCGACAGACCAGGCGCCGCTAACGCTGCCTATGGCATAGCTGTTTTGGACTGTGCCGCCGTCGTTATACCCCACCAGGCCACCGACAATGTTGTGTCCCTCGACACTGCCCACGGCATAGCTGTTTTGCACCGTGCCGCCGTTGCTCCGCCCCACCAGGCTGCCGACATCGTCTCTGCCGCTGATGTGGACTTCTTCCAGCCCGAGGTTTTTTATTTCGGCGCCTGTCACTGCAATTCCAAAAAACCCCAGGTAGTCGCTGTCCGGGGAACGAAGGGTGAGGCCAGCTATTTTAAAGCCACCCCCATCAAAACCGCCGGCGAAAGCATCGTCGTTGAAGTTGTTGACATACTTGCCTATCGGCGTCCAGTTGCTTGTCGCCGGTGCCACAGGTGCCTCAAGCCGAATGTCCTCCGTCAGGCGATAGTGCAGCTTAAGGCCTCCCTTCGTGTTGGCAAAGTGGTTGAAGTTTTTAATATTGCCCTCGTGCAGCACAATGGGGCGGGTGGCTTCCTGGCCGTCCACAACGCGAAGGTGGATATAGGCTTCCTCGTGGGGGTAGTCCTCCGGTACCAAGTTGAGGCGGATGCTTGCGGTGCCTCCAGGAAAGGCTGTCACGCCGTTATACTCCAAGGTGACGGCGAAGCTTCGGGTATTTCGCGCACTCTCCAGGTTTCTCACCTCCTTGAGCTTCAGCCCTTCCGGAGGGTTTATGGCAAGCGCCACGCTGCGGACATCCGCTTCGTTTTGAAAACCGGACACCACCACGCCAACAGTGCTGAAGCGCTCCTCCGGCAACGGCGTCAGCAGCGTACCGGAATACGACACCTCAAAGTTTAAAACAGGCTTCCACTGCGCATAGACAATGAGGATGATGTCTACGTCAATGCGGGTATTCTCCGTAAAACGCTCTCCACTCCCGTCTCTCTCTGTATTCCACCCAACAAACCGAAACCCCCTTCGCGTGGGCTCCTCAGGCAAATACGCAAGGGTGTCTGCAGACGACAGAAGCGTCATTCTCGAGGGCTCCGCCTCGGTGTCCCCGCCGTTTTTGTCAAAGGAGACGGTGCGCACTCCATAGAGTCCACTCGGGCCACTGTCCCTGTCCGCCTGAGGAGAAGCGCATGCACTCAACAGCGCACCCCAGAGGAGGGCGCACACCACACCCAAGGAAAACCCTCTCGAAAAAAAGGGGTATGGAAATTTGCTTGCCAGCTTCAGCGTCCTGTACCCTGCTTTCTCCATGTCGAAAAACACCTTCCTTCCTTTTTCCTTCTAGCTGTACGCCTTAGGTATTTTAGCCTATGCTTCATCCTTTGTATGGAGCAATGAAACAGCTGACTTTCGCAGTTTGCACCGTCCGTTCTCCAATGTGCGCTGCGTGCAGGCTCGACTCACTTTAACTTAGAAACGGCCCCAACCATGGATGTTGATTCTGCGCCTTCCTCAACTGTGCTGATTGTCGACGACGACAAGGCCAACTTGGATTCTGTTTGCAAAATATTCCAAAGAGAAGGCTTCCCAACACTGGCAACAACCCAAGGCAAAGAAGCGCTTGAATGGCTTTTGCGGCCAGAAATCAGCGTCGTTGTCAGCGACTTAATGATGGCTGGCGTCGATGGCCAAGAGTTGCTGCGCGCCTGTCGCTCCATGCGGCCGGATGTGGAAGTCATCCTCATGACGGCTTACGCAACTGTCGAAACCGCCGTATCCGCCATGAGAGAGGGCGCCTATGACTTTATTACCAAGCCCCTCAAGCGCCACTCCCTGGTGCGCGCCGTCGAAAAAGCCCTCGAAAAACAGGCCCTCGTCCGAGAAAACCAAACACTGCGCGCTCGCCTTGGCGTCATGGACTCCAAAGTACTCATTGGCCAGTCCCCCGCCTTTCGGGTTTTTTATGACAGGCTGCTGCAAATTGCGCCCTCCTCGGCCTCTGTCCTCCTGACGGGAGAATCCGGTACCGGCAAAGAGTTGGCCGCACGCGCCTTGCACGGGTTTTCCCTTCGCGCCAAACACCCCTTCGTCGCTGTCAACTGCGCGGCGCTGCCGGAGTCCATTCTCGAGGCGGAGCTGTTTGGTGTGGAGCGCGGCGCTTATACGGGGGCCGTCAGCAAGCGGGACGGGCGCTTTGTACGCGCCAACAAGGGGACGCTCTTCCTGGACGAGGTGGGGGACATGAGTCCAACAGCGCAAGTCAAACTGCTGCGCGTGCTGCAAGAAGGAGAAATAGAGCGCCTGGGGGGGACGCAATCCATTAAGGTGGATGTGCGTTTTATTGCTGCAACGCACAAACATTTGCACAAGGAAGTGCAAGAGGGGCGCTTCCGGGAGGACCTCTTCTACCGCCTCAATGTGGTGGAGTTGCATGTGCCTTCCTTGGCTTCACGGCGCGAAGACATTTCCTTGCTGGCCGAGCACTTCCTCAAGCGTTTTTGCCTCAAAAACAACAAAACCCTCCAGGGGCTGACACCCGAAGCCCTGGAGGCGCTTGAAAACCACTCCTGGCCAGGCAATGTGCGCGAGCTTGAGCATGCCATGGAGCGCGCTGTGGTTTTATGCCGCAATGCACAGGTGGACTTGTCGGACTTGCCCGAAAGCTTAGGCCAAGGCCCCAAGGGGTATGCCAGCCAAATTGTCATCCCCATCGGCACCTCCATGGAGGACATTGAGCGTCGCGTCATCCACGAAACGTTACGCTATACCCGGGGGGACAAAAACCTCGCCGCCCACCTGCTGGGCATTGCCACCCGCACCATCTACCGCAAACTCGCTACGGAAGAGACAGAGCCTGAGGGCACATGAGGGGCCAGAAGACAAAGAGGACAAAAAGACTATTTTGGGGAGCCCCGGGCGCCATTTTGACAAAGCTGCACGGGGTTTCGTTTATAACCCCATTAAAAACCAACCTGTTATGGGAATGGCCCTGGCACCACAATTGCATCAACTTGCGTTGTGGAGTTTTTATTCAAAAGAAATTTTTGGCTCACATGGCTCTTGTTCCTTGGAATCATCGGGTGGCTTCTTGCGCGGATGGCCTCCTTTGTCATTGCGGACAAATTCCACATAGCCCCCAAGCCACATGAGTTTGTGCAACCAACGGCCCAGTTTAGTCCTGTCAAGCCTCCGCTAAGCACGGCGTTGTTGGCCAAGTTGCTGGGCATTGAGTTGTTAAGCGACAGCCCCGTTGTGGAAGAAGCACATGAGGTGGGCGATACGTTTTCAAGAAGCAGCATCAACGCGCTGTTGCTGGGTACGCTGGTTTCTTTTCCGCCTCAATGGTCGATTGCCTCTGTCCAAAACAATACGGGAACACAAAGGACAATGAGCTTGGCGATAGGTGACCAAATTGAAGGCGCATCCGTCCTGGCGATCGAACGTGACCGAGTCATTATCCTCAACAGAGGCCAACGCGAATATATTGACGCACATGCTCCCTCTGCGGCCCCGCCACCGCCGCCGCCGCGGGCGACAAGCCGCGCCGATGCCTCTTCCGACATTCGGGAAGTCACCCCCAACAACTATGAAATTCCACGCAATGAGCTTGAAAAAACACTCGGCAACCTCAATGAAATGGCAACACAAGCGCGCATCATGCCCGCCTTCAAAGACGGCGTCTCGCAAGGCTTTAGGCTCTATTCCATTCGGCCCAACTCCTTCTATCAAAAGATAGGCATCCAAAATGGCGACATCGTCAGGCGCATTAATGGCTTTGACATGGACAGCCCAGAAAAAGCACTGGAGCTTTATTCAAAACTCAGAGACTCCTCCCGCATTGATATTGAAATTGAACGCAACGGAAACCCCCTCAAAAAAACCTATAACATTCGCTAACATTCGCGCTCCATGAGACAGTTTACCACCACGCCTCTTTTGCTCCTCCTGTTTGCCTCTAGCGCAAGCGCTCAGCATGAAGAAGTTGCTGCGCCTCCTGCAGGCAGCCACTCCTCTGTTTCATTGGACAGCGCAGCACCCGCTCCAAGAGAAAACCTTCGCACCGTGCGTCAGCGCATGCAAAGAGAACAGGGCACTCCACGGACAACGCCTCCTTCCAGTGCTTCCAAGTCACCTTCCAGAGCCCCTGAAGCTCCCAGGAGAGCACCCTCGGCAGCCACTCCCTCTGCTGTGAGTGCCACTATGTCTGCACACAACTGCGAAGAAATACGCAAGCAGGCCCGCTTCAATATTTATTTTGACAAAGTCGACATCGACAAACTTGTCCAAACGGTTTCGGATGCAACATGTCGGACTTTCATTTTGCCAGAAAACATCCGTGGAAAAATTTCCATTGTTGGGCCCGAAAACGGCAAAGTGGAAGTCACCGCCGACGAGTTTTATGCCGCCTTCCTTGCCGCTTTGGACGCAAATGGTTTTTCTGTCTACCGCCAGGGAAAATTCCAAAGAATTGTCGAAAAACAACGCGCTAAAAACTACCCCATCCCAACCTTCACCGACAGCGTCACTGCGGGCGTGTTTGCGGACCAGATGATTACCCAAATGTTCCGCCTCAAATACATTGAGCCGGAAGCTGCACGCACCGTCTTGCAACAACTCGTCTCTCCTTCGGGGGATGTGGTCGCCATCCCTCCCAATGGCCTCATTGTCAATGACTTGGCCTCCAACCTCTCAAGGCTTGAAAAAATTCTGGCGCAGTTGGACCTCCGCCCCTCCGGAGAGGAAATTCGGGCCATCCAAATCCAATATGCAACTTCCCTGAGCATTGCAGAAAAAATTGAAAAACTCTTCGAGTCCCCTCAAACCACTCCTGGAAGACGCCCAGGGGGAGGGGGCACCGGCAGAGGCTCTGCGCCGCCGCCTTCTTCGGCTTCTTCGGACGCGCTTGCTCCTTCTACGTTGACGCAACTGATTCCTGATGAGCGCACCAACAAACTCATTGTTGTTGCCAGCCCCGCTGCCATGGAATCCATTCAAGCCCTCATTCGTGAGTTGGACATCCCCATCCCTGGAGAAGGAAGCATTCATGTCCATTACCTCGAAAACGCAAACGCAGAAGAAATTGCCCAAACCTTGCAAGTCTTCGCTCAGGCTTCTGCAACAGCTGCAGCAGGCGCGCAAGCACGCAGAGCGGGCGGTGCGTCCGCTCGCGCAGGAGGCGTTCGAGGTACGACGACGGATACTTTCCAGGGGGAGGTCCGCATTGCTGCAGACAAATCTACAAACTCCCTCGTCATTACCGCCAACCAGGCGGACTACCGCGCTTTGTCCCGCGTCATTGACAAGCTGGACATCCGCCGCCAACAAGTTTTTGTTGAAGCCGTCATCATGGAAGTCAGCTTGGACCGTAGCATGGAATTTGGCATCAACACCCACCAGGGGTTTGAAATCTCCTCCAGCAGAGGAAGTGTGCCAGGCGTCATCGGTACCAATTATAACAATACGGGCTTTCCTCCCTCCTTGTTGGGGCTTCCGGGCCTCTCAGGCCTGGGGGGCCTTGTGGCTGGACTTCAAGGGCCAGGCATTGGCGAAATTAAAATCGGCAACTTCACGCTTCCTTCTTTTGGAGTCCTCCTCCATGCCTTGCAGTCTGATTCAGACGTTAATGTGCTGTCCACACCTCACCTGCTGACGCTGGACAACGAGGAAGCCGAAATTGTCGTCGGCCAAAACGTTCCCATGCAAGCAGGCTATGCCTTCAACCCTTTTGGCAACGTTGCTGCGTTGGGCATGGCTGGAGCAGCGGGCTCTTCTGCCAACCCCTTGGGTGGCCTTGGCGGAATGAGCTCCTTTGGAGGGCCTCAAATCAACCGCCAGGACGTGCAACTCAAACTCACCATCAAACCGCAAGTCAACACCAGTGACTACATCCGCCTCGTCATCAACAAACAAATTGAAGACATTACTTCTGCGGATCCCGTGCTCGGCCCGACAACCTCCAAACGGCTTGCCAAAACAACCGTCGTGGCCAAAGACCAAGAAACCGTCGTCATCGGCGGCCTCATGCGTGACATTACCCGAGAAAATGTCTCTAAAATCCCCTTCTTCGGAGATATTCCCATTGTGGGCCACCTCTTCCGCAGCCAAAAAAAGCAAAAAGAGAAAACCAATTTGGTGATGTTTCTGACGCCTTACATCATCCGAGACTCCAGCGACTTCAGGAGAATTTTAGAGCGCAAACTCAAAGAGCGGCAAAGTTTTGTGGAGCAGTTTTATGGAGCGGCCACAGGCTATGACTTGTTCATCGACTATGCCCGAAAACCAGGCCCCCTTGCTCGCATTGAGCAGTTAACCCGCAGGGAGCTTAGCAAGTTTGAGCATGGAGGCAGTGGCCTGGCGGGTGAACGTTTGGTTGCTCCAACAGTGCAGAGGAAACTCCAGAGAGGAAACTCCAGAGTCACCTTTTCTCCAGCTCCTGGAAATTTCTGAAGAAGAAGAAGGAGAAGGAGCGGCCAACTAATGGATACGCCGACCACTCCCTATTTTCCACTCGCTGAGCGTCTGCCGTCGACGAAAGCCAGTTCTCTTGGAGACATTCTCCAAGCTGAATATGGAGTGTCCAGCGAGCTTATTGCACAGGCACTTGCACTTCAAAAAGACAAGGGCCTGTTCCTGGGTGAAATCCTCCTGGAAATGAAGGCCATCCTTCCAGAGCAGCTGGGGCGTGCACTGAGCATTCAGCTTGGCTATCCTTTTTTGGAAGAGCTCTCCCAAAACACCATTGACTATGAGCTGGTCAAACTCATCCCCATCAATTTTGCCAAGCAAGCCTTGCTTGTCCCCTTGCATAAAGAAGGTGAAAAAATTGCCGTCGCTGTGGCAAACCCCCTGGACTTTTCCGCTTTAGACCAGGCCAGGCTTTGTTTGAATTCCGCCCTCAACCTCTACATCGCTGCTCCTGATAAAATTGTCGAAGCCATTAACGTCAGCTTCGAGCGCTCCATGAATGCGGCCGAAGAAGTCGTCGACGAAATGGAAGCCCAGGACTTGGATTCCGTCGGCCATGAGCTGGAAGAGACGCAGGACTTGTTGGATGCGGGCGACGAGGCCCCCATCATCCGCTTGGTAAACTCGCTGCTGTTTCGCGCCGCCAAAGAGCGCGCCAGCGACATTCACATTGAGCCTATGGAGCAAGGCGTTACCATTCGGTTTCGCGTCGACGGCGTGCTCCAGGAAATTATTAAAACCCCCAAGCGCTACCAAAACTCCATCCTCAGCCGCGTCAAAATTATGGCGCGCCTTAACATTGCCGAAAAACGCCTCCCTCAGGACGGACGCATTCGCATCCGCCTGGCCGGACGCGACATTGACATCCGCGTCTCCGTCATCCCCACTGCTTTTGGTGAGCGCATTGTCATGCGTCTGCTTGACAAGTCCGGAACCATTTTGGACTTAAACGAAATCGGCATGGGCCCCTCCATTCTGGGTGCCATAGATGAGGCCATTCGGCGCTCCCACGGAATTATTCTGGTGACAGGGCCAACAGGCTCAGGAAAAACCACAACCCTCTATGGCGCGCTCAGCCGCCTGAATACGCCGGATGTCAACATTCTGACGGTGGAAGACCCGGTGGAATATCAACTCCCGGGCATTGGCCAAATGGCCATTCAACCCAAAATCGGCCTCACCTTCGCCGCTGGCCTTCGCTCCTTCCTCCGGCAAGACCCCGACATCATCATGGTCGGCGAAATCCGCGACAGGGAAACTGCACAAATTGCCATTGAAGCCTCCCTCACAGGGCACCTTGTCCTCTCCACCGTGCATACCAATGACTCTGCCGGCGCTGTCACCCGCCTCGTCGAAATGGGCATTGAGCCCTTTCTCGTTGCAAGCTCCCTCACCACCGTTTTGGCTCAACGGTTGATTCGACGGCTTTGCAAAGAGTGCCGCGTAGCCTATGAGCCCACAGAAGAAGAAGTTGCAAAGCTGGGTGTCTCTTTAGAGAATTTTTTGCTGCTTGGCCAAAACAAACCCATCTACAAAGCTGCCGGCTGCGCTGCCTGCAACAAAATTGGCTACCGCGGGCGCACCGGCATTTATGAGCTTCTTTTGGTCGACGATGAAATTCGACAAATTGTCCTCAAAAGCACCGACTCCAGTGCAATTAAAAAAAGAGCCATTCTCAATGGCATGACAACATTGCTTGATGATGGGACCGCAAAAGTGGCTGCCGGAGAAACCAGCATTGCGGAAATCCTTTCTGTTACACAGGAAGACACCTGATGCCGGTTTTTGAATTCAAAGGACTCACCCAGGAAGGGAAAGAAGCTCGCGGACTCAGAGAGGCGGACTCGCCACGGGCTTTGAGAGTGCTTTTGCGAAAGGAAGGCATTTTTTTAACAGACGTCAACAGCAAAGGGGGCAATGTCAAAACCCCTTCGGCGGCGGCAGGCTTGCTTCAGAGGGAAATCAAACTTGGAAAGTTGTTTCAATCCAAAATCTCCATAGCTCAGCTTGCTTCTGTGACGCGCCAGCTGGCAACCTTGCTTGCGGCTGACGTTGCTTTGGTGGAGGCACTTTCTGCACTGGTTGACCAGGCAACCGAAGAAAACATCAAACGCATTTTGTCTGACATTAAACAACGTGTGAATGAAGGGGCCTCGCTGGCCAAAGCGCTCGAGTTCCACAAGAAGGATTTTGGAGAGCTTTATATTAACATGGTTCGCGCGGGAGAGCATTCAGGCTCCTTGGATGCTGTGCTTCTCCGTCTGGCAGAGTTTTCCGAAGGGCAAGCACGCCTCCAGCAAAAAATTATAGGCACGCTCCTGTATCCCGTCATTATGATGATTGTAGGCATCGTCGTCGTCATTGTGTTGATGACGTATGTCGTCCCGAAGGTGGCCATGCTGTTTTCGGATACCCAAGCCACACTTCCGGCAACCACCCGGATTTTGATGTTCACCTCCAACTTGTTCCAAAATTATTGGTTCATTATTTTTCCAACCATCGCCCTTACTGCATTTGCCGCCCACAGATGGACCAAAAGCAAGTCCGGACGACCTGTCTGGCACCAATGGCAACTAAAATTGCCTGTGGCCGGAAGCCTTGTCCGGCTCATTTCAGTTGCCCGGTTTTCTCGGACGCTGGCCACTTTGCTCAAAAGCGGTGTGCCCGTTCTCACGGCGCTTGAAATTGTCCAAAACGTCATCTCCAATTCTGCCATCGCCAATGTGATTAAGGATGTGCGAGAATCCGTCCGCGAAGGCGAAAGCATCTCTGCCCCTTTGAAGCGCTCCGGGCACTTCCCCCCGCTGGTTTTTCACATGGTTGCCGTGGGCGAGCGCAGCGGAAAGCTGGAAGAAATGTTGCTGAGCATCGCCGACAGCTATGAGCAACAATCCGAAGTCCGCATCGGCGCTCTCACATCCATTTTGTCACCCGTCGTTATTATCGCCATCGCCCTCGTCGTCCTCTTCGTCGCTCTCGCTATTTTGCAACCCATGTTCACTCTCAATACCTTGGTGAAATAATGCCGACAACACCTCCTTTCTCAAAAGCAGACTTGTGGCTTAAACGCGTGTTGCTGGGAATTTTGCTCGGGCTTGTTTTTATGATGTCTGGTCTAGGAATTGTTTTTTTCACCTAAACTCGGGGAGTCCATTCCATATGAAAAAACGTACAACCTCTTTGCGCAAACTCCGAAAAGGCATGACGCTGCTTGAAGTCATTGTCGTCCTTGCCATCATCGCCCTCATCGGCTCTCTGGCGGCCATTGCTCTCATTCCCCAGCTGGAATCCTCCAAAAGAGATGCCGCCAAAATTGACATCACCAGCGTTATAAAAGCGCTGGACATTTATTATACCAGCAAGGGCAACTTCCCCAGCACCCAGGCTGGATTGCAGGCGCTTGTCCCTCAGTTTCTTCCAAAGCTCCCCAAAGACCCATGGAACAATCCCTACGTCTACATCCTTGAAGGAGGCAGGCCCGTGGTCCTCTCCTATGGGAAAGACGGCACCCCGGGAGGCGAGGGGAATGACGCGGATATTTCAAGCAGAGACTTATAGCCGTCGGAGTTTGCGTGTCTCGTGGTTTGACATTGATTGAGTTGCTGGTTTCACTGGCCATCATCACGGTTGTTCTCGGACTCACCGTTGTGGGCATTGGAGCACTCACAGGCACGCAAGCCAAGGCTGTAACCAACGAGCTGGTGGGTGCCATTCGAACGCTCTATGACACAGCCGCTCTGACGGGACGCACTTGTCGACTGACATTTTCTTTGGACAGCGACACAGAATCCAAAGCGCATTATCAAGCAGAATGCTCTGAAACAGCGACGGCTATACGCCGGGAAGGCGCCACCCCGTTTGAGTTGCCACAAAGCATGGCTCCTCAAACAGAGCTCGAAAAAGAAGAGCGCCGAAAAATTGAAGCTCTCCTCTTGCAAACGGGTTTCTCCGCGCGTGAAACAAAACCTCGCCCCCTTCCCTCCTCTGTAACGCTGTCTATTTGGACGGAACACCGCCCCAAAGCCATCCAACAAGGACAGGCCCACCTTTATTTTTTCCCTCAAGGCTTCACTGAGAATGCACACATTGTTGTTCGGCAATCCAGCAATGCGTGGACACTCGTTGTCTCCGGGCTTACGGGGAAAGTGCACATTGTTGCAGAAGAGTTGGAGCCGCCCACATGAGCACGCGAAAGAGCAGAGCTTTCACATTGCTGGAGGTGATGGTGGCTTTGGGCATTTTGGGGGTTGTGCTGGTGTCGCTGTTCCAAATCAGCTCCATGGCGGCCTTGTCTCAAAGCTATGCACGTACGCTCACGGTGGCAACCTTGCTTGCCCGCTCAAAAATGGCGGATGTGGAACACCAACTCCTGGCGGATGGGTTTCCTGCAACGGATGAAGAGGATTCTGGCAACTTTGCGGAAGAAGGATGGCCTGCCTATTCATGGACAGTCCAAATTCTCATTCCAAAGACAGAAAACTTATCTCCGGAGCAACTTCTGGCGAGCTTTACGGGTCTCCCTTTGGGGCCGGACATGGATGCGAGCTCTCTCATCTCCGGGTTGGTGCCAGGCGGCGCAGCAACCTCAGCCACGTCCCCCTTCGCTTCTTTCCTGGCACCTTTGCAAACACAATTTGCTCAAATGGTGCAAACCCTCACCAAACAAGTCCGGGAAATTCGCCTCACCATCCACTGGACACACCGAGGCAACCCCGAAAGCTTTGAGCTTAAAACACACGTCCTTGCCCAACCACCCGGCATGGTTCCAGGAAGTGCCCCTTCCAACACCCGAAATCCAAATCCACCAGGGAGGACTTCTCCATGAAAAAGGGGCTCTCCCTCCTTGAGCTCATTATTGCCATTGCCTTGCTGGCCCTCATGAGTCTATCCATCGGCTCTGCCTTCTCCGCCATTGCACGCTCATCTGAAATCCTCGAAGAAAATGCTGAAAATGCCCGCTCCGTACGCGTCGCTTTCTCCCGACTGTCTCGCGAATTAAGCTCAGCCTTCATCAGCGATAGATATGACATCCGTCGCTATAGAGATGCCAATGAGCGTCCAACCAATTTTGTGGGCGCCAAAGACAAGTTGTTATTCACAACCTTTGCTCACCAACGCCTCTATCAAGAGGCCAAAGAGTCCGACCAGATGTTGGTGGAATATCGGCTTCAGAGTTCAAAAAAACACCCCGGACAAAAAGACATTGTGCGCCGTCATAAAACTGTTTTGAGCGGACGCATTGACGAGGGAGGGACAGAGCACGTCTTTCTTGAAAATGTGGAACGGATGACATTTTCATATTGGGACATTCTCCAAAAAGATTGGGTCGACGAGTGGGACACTCGAAAACAAGAAAGAAAATTTCTCCTTCCCTCTCGTGTGAAAATTGAAATTGCCTTGCATGAAAACGGCGTTGTGACGACGTATATGACGCAAGCGAAGCTCAATTTGACAAGAGAATTGCCGAGGTATGAATGAAAACCTCTCGTCGAAAAAAAAGAATTTCGCCTCGTGGCGTCGCTCTCATCGTCGTCTTAATCGGCATCACCATCCTTGCCATTCTCATTCAAGGAATGGCTTATCGCAGCTCTGTTGAGCTCGTTCTCGCCAGCAACCAGCGCGATGAATTGAAGGCCTACTATTTGGCTCAAAGCGGAATTCAATTTTCCAGACTGACGCTGGTTCTCCAAAAGCAAGTAGAGCAAATTAGAATTCCAAACTTCTTTGGCCTGCTGAACATGGCCAACGCCAGCACCTTTGGTGACTTTTCACCCAAAAACCTCTCGCTGCAGCTATGGAGGCTTGCCAAACTAGACTGCTATTTGACACACCTCCTCTGGGAGCCCACTTTGGGAACTCAACAACCCACGGACTTGGCTTCAGCTTGTTTTGACGTCAAAATCAGCGACGAAGAAGAGCGTCTTAACCTCAACCAACTGGATGCGCCTGACCTCAAAACCAACATCGCCGTCACGCAGCTCCTTGCTCTCCTGGGCGACAAAAAATACAGTTTCATTTATGAGCCCTTGCGCTTTGGAGTTCCTCCTGTCACCCCGACAGAAATTATCCAGAATATTCGTGACTGGATTGATGAGAATACTTCCACCTCCACACTGAATTTGTCGGGACAAGGCCCTCCTTTCCTAGATGGGTTTGGGGATGAAAATTTTTATTATGGCTCCAGATATGTTCCGAATTACCACTCCAAAAACGCAAGGTTTGACAGCCTGGATGAGTTGTACATGGTGCATGGGGTTGATGATAGGTTTATGGCCTTGTTCAAAGAGCGCCTCACCGTTTTCCCTGACATCAACTCTCGCCTCAACATCAACACGGAAGACCCTGTCTTGCTGGAGCTGGCCATTCGCACGCTCGCAGACCCGTTAAGGCCGGACATGCGGTTGAGAGACCCTTTTTTTGTTGAAACCCTCATCGCATACATTCGCCAAATAAAAGGCATGACGGGCTTTGCGCTCTCCATCCAAGACTTTATTGGCTTGCTCAGTGCTGCAGGAATTGCCACCAACAGCGCGATTACGGCCAATACGCAAACCCAGCGATACCTGGGGGACACCAGCTCCACTTTTCGCATCCAATCCACGGGAGTTTCCGGGAAAACAAAGCGCACCCTCACCACCGTCGTACGCATGGACAAAGAGCCATTGGGGCGAATTGTTTATTATCGAGAGGAATAAACCATGGCCAAAATTCTTGCTATCGACGTCGGGGCTTACAGCATCAAGCTGGCTACGCTCGAGTCTGTTCGAAAAAACATTCAATCTGCTCACTTTGAAGAGCTGCCCCACAAAGAGTCTCCTCGTGAAAGTCTGGCGGCAGCACTCCACCATTCTTTTGGCTCCAAAATAACCGGCATTGACCAGGTCTTCTTTTCCTTGCCCGGCACTTCCATTGCAACGCATCAGCTTTCATTTCCTTTTGCCGACCACAAGCGAATCGACGCCACACTTGGGTTTGAAATAGAAACGGTTTCGGCGATGGACATAACGGATGTCGCATTTGACTATCAGCTGATTATAAACCCAGAACAAAAAAACCGCCTCCTTGTCGGAATTGCCCTTCGCAAAGAGTTGATGGATTGGATTGGTTACCTCACAGGACTTTCTGTGGAGCCCAGGTGGATTGCACACCCGGCCCTCCAGCTGGCTTCTTTGGTGTCTTTATCAACACGCCGAAAAAACCAACCCCTGCCAAAAAACTTTGCCATTGTCGACATCGGACACGAGCGCTGCTGCTTCGCCTCCATCAACGCCCACAGCAGCTGCGACACCGCGCGAATTTTCCCGGGTGGCGGAAAAGAAATCACCAACGCACTCTCCCGCGCTTTCAACATTTCTGAGCAAGAAGCTGCCACCTGGAAAGAAAAACACGGCACTTTGATGCCCTCCCATCACCCGCCTGCTGCACACAAAGCTGCAGAGCTTATGCAGCAAGCTTTGCTTCCTGTGGAAAGAGAGTTGCGCATCCTCCTCAAAATGCGAGAAAGCCAGGGACAGGAGCCCATTGAGCACCTCTATCTCACGGGAGGCACATCCCAGCTTCAGGGGATAAGTGCCTATTTGTCAAAATCCCTTTCTGTGCCTGTGGAGCTTTTGTCTTTGACGGGTTTTAAAGAAACCTTGCCTCCTTCTGCAGGACAGGTGACTTCTCTGCTGTCCTCCTATCAATCCACAACACCTCGTGCGCGTCGTTTTAATTTTCGCCAAAAAGACCTCGCTTACAAAAGCGAGCTTGACTTTTTGAAAGACAAATTTCCAACTCTGAGCGTTTTCGTCTTGTGCGCAGCTGTGCTTTTCATGGCCGGTGGCGTCACTCGCAACATTTTCTTAAAAGCCAATGAACAACGCATCGACAATGAATTGTGCGCGCTGACGACACGCGTCCTCGGACAATGCGAGCGCGACTATGTGCGCGCAGAAAGCCTCTTAAGCGGCAGCCCAAACCCTGCGCCTGCCCTCTCTCAGCCATCCGCAGCAGACTTTCTGGCCCACCTCGTCCAGCACATTGCAAACCAGTTTGACATCCAGTTTGAGCAAATTTTAATTCAACCCGAACGCATCAGCCTCAAAAGCAAAGCAGCTCAAAAACTCGACATCTACACTCTTAAAACAGCCTTAGAAGCCATTCCCTGCATCGACGAAATTAAAGAAGGCAAAGTCGAAAACTCCCGCGACGGCCTCACAAAGAATTTTCCTCTGGACATCAAACTGAGCTGTCCTCCTCCTTCAGGAAGTTAATTATGGCCATCCATGACACTGCTCGCCTCCTCATCCAGCGCTTTTTGGGGCTGACGCGTCGAGAACAAATTTTGCTTCTGGCAACACTGGCGGCACTCCTCGTTGCCATCTTCTTCATCATCCACCTGCAAATTTCAGACAGGGCTCAAACCATTCAACGCAGAACAGCAGACAAAATGGTGCGCTTTGAACGCATTGAACAACTCACCACCAGCTACCATTTGGGGCAAAAACGTCGAGAGCACTTTGAGCATATGCTGGATGAGTCTCCTTCCGCTCTCATCAGCCACGTTGAGCAAGCCGCCGCACGCGCAAACATCGAAATCAGCTCCATCACCCCCCGCGCGGATGCCTCCTTGGATGGAGAAAACATTCTGGAGCGCTCTGTGGAGCTGACGCTCACCAATGTAACTTTGGAACGCCTCGTCGCTTTCTTAAAAGCCTGCGAAACAGGGCCCGGCATCATCCTCATCAAACAACTGAGAATTGAACCGCGCCCGCAAAACCTGTTGACGTCCTGGGTAACCGTTGCCACCTATTCGAAGAAAAAGTGAATTATGCTGAAGAAACACTTCCTGACTGTTTTGCGCTTGGCTGGCTATGCGGCCTTTGCCGTCTTCGCATTTTTGGTAAGCCTCTTTTTCCTGTTCCCCTATCCCTCGCTTTCTCAATATCTGGTTGCCCAAGCAAAACAGGCCAACCTTCATTTGCAGATTGACTCCCTCAAACCCTCTTTCTTGGGAGTCGAAGCCCAAGGAATTTACATCAGCCCAAGGCCCTCAAAACCTGATGTTGATATTGGCAGCTTCCACGTAGACTCTCTATCCATCAAGCCCAACCTCTTCTTCTCGAAACTCACAACAAACATCAAAATAGCCAACGGCAATATCCAATTGACCGCAGGAATCTTCAACCGACAAAACCTCACAGCCCATGCCAAAAATGTCGACTTGTCCCGCATCAACTTTCCTGCCTTGTTGTGGGCGCTCTCACCAGAAACCTATAGCCGCGAAAGCATCACTCCAAAGCTTGAGTTGGAAGGTGTTTTAACGCATGCGCAAGTGTCTTTCGCTGTCCCTAAAAACCAGAGCACCTCAGAAACCAACGGCCATTGGAATGTTGAAGTGGATGGCCTCACCCTGAAACAAGGGACTCTGGTCATGCCTTGGCCTAACTCAGCTGAGCCCATTCCTGTAGACTTGCCTCGCGTTGTTTTAGGAAGTCTCAAAAGCTCTGCATCTATAAAAAAAGGATACGTGCAAGTCACCCAAACAAAAATTCAGAGCCAAGAGTTAACTTGCGAATTGCTCGGCAATCTCCAACTGGCAAAAAAACTCATTTTTTCAGACGCCAATTTTACATTGCGTCTTCAAGTACAACCTGAATTGCTAGGACGCCTGGGCATGCTTGGAAGTGCCGTCAGCTTGCTGCCGGTGGACCCTCAAGATGAAGCGTGGCGCAAGGCTCAATTCAGTGGTCAAATCTCACGTTTGAAAATGAAATAACTTGAGTTCGCCGTAATTGTACATAGCCTATTAAAAATGGAAACGAGGATGGGTTCAAAGGAAACAATCAAACTGGGTTTGGATGAGCTTGAGCAGCTCACACAGGATGCGGCTGAGCTCGTGTTTGTCAGGCGAGGAAGCGAAGTCATGCGCGTCAAGCTTGGCTCTCGAAAAACCGTTTTTGGACATGGCAGCAATTGCGATGTCATATTGCCGGACCCAGGTGTTGCTGCGCGACAAGCCGTTTTGCATTTTGAATTTCCGCACTATGTCCTGGAGGACTTGTCGGGAAAAGGAACGGTGGTGCAAGGCGTCGCTACTCAAAAAACCACCCTAAAGGATGGTGACATTCTGACTTTTGGAAAATTGAAAGCCGTCTTTCACAATTCTCCAAAGGCACCTCCCTCTCTCGGCTCGCCTGACGCTCAGCCTCTTACGACGTTGTCCCCTTCCCACCCTACACTGCTTTCCAATGTCCCCGCGCAAATCCGCGTGCTCACCTCGGATGGCGAGAAAATATTTCCTCTCAAGCATGATGTCAGCTGCATCGGCTCTGCAGAAGACAACGATCTGGTGATTGCTGACGACAAATACGTCTCAGCCAAACACCTGTGCATCACACAATGCCATGGTGCCTTTGTTGTGTCAGACCAACATTCCACCAACGGTACATGGCTGGGCAATGTCCGCCTTTATGAAGCAGAGCTGCCCCTCTACACACAATTGAGGTTGGGCAACACCACCATTAACATAGAGCCTGTCGAGCAAGCCTCTTCTTCCATTAAAGCCACCTACGGCATTATTGGCGCTGACCCGGGCATGCGCCACCTCCTGGAAATGGTGGCACGTGTCGCCCCTTCCAACGCCACCGTCGCTATTTTCGGCGAGTCCGGCTCCGGCAAGGAGCTCATCGCCCGGGCTGTGCATAAATTGTCTCTTCGCGCAAGCAACGCCTTCATTCCTGTCAATTGCGCCGCCATCTCCCGCGAGCTCATTGAGAGTGAGTTGTTTGGACATGAAAAAGGCTCCTTCACAGGGGCAGCCGCACACCGCAAGGGCGCTTTTGAAGAAGCACACCAAGGCTCCTTGTTCCTCGACGAAGTGGGTGAGCTTCCTTTGGACTTGCAAGCAAAGCTTCTTCGGGCCCTCGAGTCCGGCGAAATTAAACGCGTCGGCGCCTCCAGGCCCATTTCCGTGGATGTCCGCATCATCTCCGCCACCAACAGAGATTTGGGAAAACAAGTCCAAGAAGGAAAATTCCGCGAAGACCTCTATTACCGCCTCTGCGTCATCCCCTTGCACCTTCCGCCCCTGCGCGCACGCCTGGGGGATTTGGAAATGCTGACAGAGGCTTTCCTCACGGCATTTTCCCCCAGCGGCCAGCGCATCGCCCTGACTCCGGCTGCCCAAAAGAAATTGCTCTCCCACCTCTGGCCTGGCAATGTCCGCGAATTGCGCAACGTCATCCACAGAGCCCTCCTCTTGCGAGATGGCCCTGCCATTGACGCAGACAACATCCAATTTGATGGCCCTGTCGCACGAAGCCCTAGCACCTTTGAGGCCCTCCCTGTGCCGGATACGGAGTTGCCTACAGGGGTGACGCTGGATGAGGCTGTTGAAAATTTTGAAAAAAACGTTATTGAAGCCGCCCTCAAGCGCTATAAAAACAACCGGGAGCGCGTCGCGAAGGAACTGGGGGTTGCAAGGAGCACATTATTCAAGCGTCTTAAAGAATGGGGCTTGACACAAAGCGTTGATGACGATTGAAAGGCGCGTCATGGCCATTATTCCAATAGAACGAGTCAGAAACATTGGTATTTCCGCCCACATCGATTCGGGGAAAACAACCCTCTCGGAACGCATCCTGTTTTATACCGGAAAAATCCACTCCATTCATGAAGTCAAAGGCAAAGACGGCGTCGGCGCTGTCATGGACTCGATGGACTTGGAACGTGAAAAGGGCATTACCATCCAGTCAGCGGCAAGCTACTGCATTTGGAAAGACTATAACATCAACCTGATTGATACGCCGGGGCACGTGGACTTCACCATTGAGGTGGAGCGTGCGTTGCGCGTCCTCGACGGGGCCATTCTGGTGTTGGACTCTGTCGCCGGCGTGCAGTCTCAGTCCATTACGGTGGACCGCCAAATGAAACGCTATGGCGTCCCTCGCATCGCCTATGTCAACAAAATGGACCGCGTCGGCGCCAATTACCTGCGCGTCGTAGGCATGCTCCGGGAGAAGCTGGGACACCATGCCGTGCCCATCCAAATCCCCATGGGCGCTGAAGCCAACTTCAGCGGCATTGTCGACCCCATCGCCGGCAAGGCCTATGCCTTCGAAGGCGACAACGGGGAAGAAGTCCGCGAGTTTGACATTCCCGCCGAGTATGCAGAGGCCGCCAAAACCGCACGCGAAGAAATTATCCAAAGCGTCGCTGATGTGGATGACGTGTTGGCCGAGAAATTTTTGAACGAGGAGCCTTGCAGCACCGAGGACATTCGCGCCGCCATCCGGCGTGCCACCATTGCCCTCAAAATGACGCCTGTGCTTTGCGGCTCCGCCTATAAAAACAAAGGCGTCCAGCTGGTGTTGGATGCGGTGACACACTACCTTCCCAACCCGACGGAAATTGTCAACTACGCCCACGACCAGAAAAACAACGAAGCCAAAATTGTCCTGGAGAACGACCCTTCCAAACCCTTCGTGGGCCTCGCCTTCAAACTGGAAGACGGACGCTATGGCCAACTCACCTATATGCGCGTCTACCAGGGCAAACTGTCCAAGGGCGACTTCATCGTCAATTGCAGCAGCCAACTGAAGCGCATTAAGGTGCCTCGCATTGTCCGCATGCACTCCAATGAAATGCATGACGCAGAAGAAGCGCGTTGCGGCGACATCATCGCTTTGTTTGGTGTCGAGTGCGCTTCGGGGGACACCTTCACGGACAACCAAATTGAAGTCACCATGACTTCCATGCATGTCCCGGATGCCGTCATCTCTTTGGCCATTGCCCCCAAAGACAGAGGCAGCCAGGCCAACTTTTCGAAGGCGCTGGGCCGCTTCTGTCGTGAGGACCCCACCTTCCGCGTCCGCAGGGACGAAGAGTCCGGACAAACCATCATCGACGGCATGGGGGAGTTGCACCTTGAAATTTATATTGAGCGCATGAAGCGCGAGTACAGCTGCGAAGTCGTTGCGGGAAAGCCGCAAGTCGCTTATCGCGAAACCATTACGCAGCGCGGCGAGTTTGCTTATACGCATAAAAAGCAAACCGGTGGCGCTGGCCAATTCGCCCGCGTCTGTGGCTATATGGAGCCCCTCCCCGCAGACGCCGTCATGCATTATGAATTCGTCGACGAAATTGTCGGCGGCGCCATCCCCCGCGAGTTTATTCCTGCTTGCGACAAGGGCTTCACCGAGGCCATCAAAAAAGGCTCCCTCATCGGCTTCCCTGTCGTCGGCGTGCGCTGCGTCATCAATGACGGCCTCCACCACCCGGTGGACTCTTCGGAGCAGGCCTTCAAAACCGCCGCCCTCATGGCTTTTCGCGAAGGCTATGCCGCCTCCAAGCCCACCATTTTGGAGCCGATGATGAAGGTGGAAGTCCAGGCCCCCTCGGACTTCCAGGGCTCCGTCGTCGGACAAATTAACCAACGACGCGGCACCATCATCGAAACCACGGCCATAGAAAACAACTATGTCTCCATTGTCGCCGAAGTCCCTCTCAACAACATGTTCGGCTATTCCACGGACTTGCGCTCGGCAACCCAGGGCAAAGGGGAGTTTACCATGGAGTTTGCCCGCTATGCCCCTGTCCCCAAAGCGGAGCAGGAGGCGATGATGAAGGCCTATAAGGAGCGCCTGGCCGCAGAAGCCGCCGCTCGCAAATAAACCCGTTGAAAGCTTGGCTTGGGGGGTCGAACTTTTTGTTTCGGCCCCTTTTCTGTTTTAGAATGTCCTATGCCCCCACGGTTTCGCAGCATTCCTGAGCTCCTCTTCCACCGCATTCAAGCGACACCACACCACCCGGCCTACCTCGTCCCCGAGGGGGACTCCTGGAAAACCATCTCATGGACCACTTTCGGCGAGCAAGTCCAAGCCTTGGCCATGGGCCTACGCGCCTTGGGCTTGAAAGCCGGCGAGCGCTGCGCCATTCAGGCAACCACAAGTTACTCGTGGATTTTGGCGGACGTTGCGGTGCTGTGTGCCGCAGGCATTACAACCACCATTTACCCAACGGCTACCTGGGAAGAGGCGCTCCACATTCTGAAGGACGCGCAGGTGCGCTTCCTCTTCGTCGAAAATGAAGAAAACCTGGCCCTGTTGCGTACACACCTAGCGGAGCTTCCAAACCTCAAGCACGTCATTTGCCTCGAAGGACAGCCTTCCTGCGCAGACGAATGGGCCCTCTCCTTGCAACAAGTCCTGGCCATGGGCGCTTCGGCCTCACCCACAGAGTTTGAGCGCCTGTGGCAATGCTTGGAGCCTTCCTCTCTGGCAACCCTTATTTATACCTCGGGCTCCACCGGCATTCCCAAAGGCGTGGAGTTAACCCATGACTGCTGGCTCTACGAGGCCGAGGGCATTGGAGCCCTCAACGTCATTGTCCCCGAGGACATTCAGCTGCTCTGGCTGCCGCTGTCGCATGTCTTCGGGAAACTCTTTGGCATCCTCTCCTTCAGGCTGGGCTTTGCCACCGCCATTGACGGCCGCGTTGACAAAATTGTGAACAACCTCGCCAGCATTCGCCCCACCTTCTCTGAGGCTGTCCCTCGCATTTTTGAAAAAATCCGCAACAAAATCATCCACAACGCAAAACAAGGCGGAGCCCTCAAATATAAAATCCTCAAGTGGGCCATTCGCATTGGCAAAAAAGTCAACTCCCGCCCAAAGGTGGGGCCACTTTTGGCCCTACAACATGCCCTGGCCCGCAAACTTGTTTTGGACAAAATAAACGCCCTCTTCGGGGGCCGCATTCGCTTCATCATCTCCGGGGGGGCGCCTCTTTCTCCGGAAGTGGCAGAATTCTTCCTTGCCTGCGGCATTCTCATTTTGGAAGGCTATGGCCTGACGGAAACCAGCGCGGCTTCTTTCGTCAATGTCCCCAGCAATTTTAAATTTGGGACGGTGGGGCCCCCCATCCCCGGGACGGAGGTAAAAATTGCAGAAGACGGCGAAGTCCTCCTGCGAGGCCGAGGGGTTATGCGCGCTTACCATAACCAACCTGAAGCAACCGCCGAAGCCCTCAAAGACGGCTGGTTGTATACGGGGGACATTGGCAAAATGGTGGAAGGGAAACTGCAAATTGTCGACAGGAAGAAGGAGCTGATTAAAACCTCCGGTGGGAAATACATTGCCCCTCAACACCTGGAGGGCTCCCTCAAGGCCCTCTGCCCCTACATCCACCAAGTCCTCATCCACGGCAACAACCGCAACTTCTGCTCCGCACTGCTAACATTGGACATGGAAGCCATCCACCGCTGGGCCAGCCAAAACGCCATTGACAAGGCAGAGGTTTCGCACCTTCACCCTAAAATTGTCGCGTTGATTGAGTCCTACATCACCCGCTTCAACGCCACGCTGGCCTGCTTTGAAACCATCAAAAAGTTTCATATTTTGGAGCACGACTTCACCATCGCCAACGGAGAGCTCACCCCAAGCCTCAAGTTAAAGCGCAAATTTATTGAGAAAAAATACGAGGCCGTTTTGGACAGCCTGTATGCGGGGAAGGTGCTGTCTACAGACTCCTGAATCTTCTTGTCCTCTGGCGGCAAAGCTCAGAGTTGAAACTGAGCAATCAGCGGCACATGGTCCGAAAGGCCATGGAAGGGACCCGTTGGGTCTCCAAAGCTATGGGTATTTTTCATGTTTTCCCAATGAATGTCCCCCGAGAAAAAAATATGGTCCAAATGCAACCTCAGGTTCATAAAACCTGCTGTCACAAAACCCTCTTTTTCCTCTTTCAGCAACTCTCGGATGTCTCTGAGCTGCCCCCGGTTTAGCAGCATTTCATAGACGGGAGATTTTGGCCAAGCGTTAAAATCCCCGCATACAATGAAGGGGGCCTCCCCTTTTGTCTTTTTTATATAATGCAAAAGACGTCTGGCCTCCAAAGCCTGGTTTTGACAAAAACCCATTTTTTGTTTGGAAACCCAATAGTTTCTTGTCAAAGGCGACGGCAAACTCAAATGTGTATTATAAATATGTAACTTTTTGTTTGTCGCCACCTCTTCAAGAAGGAGGTGGGCACAAATCCTCTTTTGTTTTAAATGCTTGAAGGTTTTATTGCATGTTAAAACAAAGGGCTCAATGGTTTCATTGAGAACACGAAAAGACGAGGAGCGAATAAAAATGGCCAGGCCTGTCGTATAAAACACCAAATTTTTAAAGCGATAGGCATGTGCAGGAAAATAATACCCTTGATAGGGAAAGGAGCGGCGTTGCTCTAAAAAAACTTTGGACCACGCGTCCGCGAATGCATCCATTTGGGCTTTTTCCTGGGAAACAGTCCTAAAAGCCCGCAACGACTTGGATTCTACCTCTTGGAAACAGACAATGTCCGGCAGCGGATGAAGTTGCGACAGGGCAACAGAAATGTCTCGAAGCGACTGGTTCCCGCTTAAAATGCCTTTGAAAGGGTTGCTAAAATAATGCACATTGTAGCTAAGAAGCCTCAATGGAAGCCTCACACTTCAAAAAACAAACCCATGCCCCGCTCATGGCTTCTAGACTGTTTCTAAGTTGAAGTGATTCGATTTTCCAGACCGGTTTCAATTTGACATGAGCTCGATGCGGGCAACGAGCTCGCGAGGGGAGTGCACTCAAGTGCATGACCTGAGCGGAACCGGAGCCCAACGAAGAGATCATGTCAAAGTGGAACCGGTCTAGGGGGCCTGTTTGCCGCATTCCGCCCTGCAAGCATCCACAGCTTGTTTGCAGGTGGGCGCACAATGCTGTTTTTGGTCTGCTGTTTTGACTTGCTGCCGGCAAGTGTCTACGCAAGGTTTTTGAATGTCATTGCACATTTGGATGCATTCTTGCATAAAACTTTGGTTTCCCCCATGCGCCAGGGCGAAACTGGCCCCGCACAGCCCCATAAATACCACCAGTGTTTTGAATGTCCTTCGCATATGTCTCTCCTCAACTGTTTTTAAGCCCTCTTCCGTTTTCTAGGAGGTGCCTTGGGGCGTACACCGCCTCCAACGCTTGGCGACAACCTCCGAAGCATGGCTCTATCCTATCACCGCCTCCTCCACCAGCGCCACCTCTTCTGTCGGAAAAGGGTTGCGCAGGGTTGTTGTCATACCCCGCTCTAACCTCCTGGAGTTTGTAATCTGCGGTACGCATAGGTTGTCCACCGGACAAACCCCGCAGGCGCGGCAGCGCCACGTCGAGGACGGCCGAAGGAGGCTATGTTGTTTTAAAGGCAGCGCAGGAAGATGCCGAAAAATGGGGGGTGTAGCGAATCAATTCAACTTTGAAACAGTCTAAACTACCCGTTGGGTGCGGGCTATTTTTTTTGTTTGTCTTTTATTTCAAGCAAAACATATCGCACCCTATAGGGCTCTGCTTGTATTGTTTTTTTCACACTTAATGTATATTCAAACCCGCTCTCATACTCAAATCCCTCTATTTCTTTCAATATAGACATCTTTTGGGAGTTTATATCTGTGACGAGCAAGGCATCATACATTTTTTGCTGCCCATTTTCATATTCGGTTGGAAAACCTGGGCTGTATTTAACCCACTCTGACGACACAAGCAAAACCCTCTCTTCTTCACTGCTTTCGAGCACAGCTTTTTTCTTTGAGAGAGGACCTATGAATTGGTATTTAATGGAAGAAACGTCTTGCGGCGGATCCGCCATCCACACTTTTCTTGCCTTGAAAGTATATTCATAGCCTCTTTCATAAACAAAATCAAGACCTTCTATAACAATATCCAATAAGAGTTGTTGCCGATCGTCATCACTTTCGGAAAAAACCAATGCATCTACCCAAGTTTCACAGCACCAAGGCCTTCCCTGCCCTGTTTCGGGATATAGGGTCATTTCGACAATCTTTTCTTTGTCTCCCTTGTCTCCTTTGTCTGTATTCTCGTTAGGACAACCCCAAAAGTTCATACACAGAGACGTCAAACATAGAAATAAATACATTCGTTTCATTGTGTTATCCTCCATTTGTTATCCTCAATTCGCATCTCTCTCTCCAAACCCATCGTCTGCGCCCTCCGGGTTTCCTGAGAGTGTTGCCCTATGCTATTCCATGGGCAGTGTCAGCACCACATATAAACCCGACGGTACCGTAGCCTGTCTCAAGCTTGTGGTGCCTCTGTCGGGTTTTGTAGGGCATACCATCCGTCGAGCACGGTGTGGCCGTCCGAGTTGCAGGAATCCTCGTCCGTGCAACTACGGAGGGCGCCGCCGTATTTGTACACTTCGCAGCAGATAGGCTCTGGCTGCTCTGGCTTCGGGCGAGTCTGCGGGTTGAGACGTGCAAGCGCTTATTGCAGCAGACTCCGCGAGGGATGTTTCAAACTTCTGGCCCCCAGGGCATTCGATGGTGGTTCGGCCACCTACCATGTCCATGTCGAACCAGACTCCCACTGTGAGCTTGAACTCCCTCCCTCGTGCGTCTCTGTAGATTGTGGAGAGCTCAACGACATCCACCATGGGGGACTCGGCGCTTAAGGTGGAGGCCTTGGGGGGGGAACACCGCTGTGACGACCCTTTTCATTCTCTGTGGAGCCACCGTCCGCGTTGGAGTCGCCGGCTGTAGTGCCGTCGCCACGGCTGCTGTCGAAAAACAATTGCATAGGGTTGTTGCCATACGGAGTGTTGCTGTTTTTTGGCGGCGCCCTTGAGACTTGTTTTAAAGCCCTGACTCAGTACTCAGCTCCACCCTTCTCCGGACATGCCCAGCAAAGACCAGCACCCCGCATGAGCGAAGGCACCCTCCGTCTCAGCGCCAAGCAGCTTGGACACAAGCAACCTGCACCTTGCGATGAGCTCGTGTATCTTTTTGCTATGCTGCAATGAAGGTTTTTGTGCTAGATCTGGCTGAGGGTATTAGAGCGACATGGTATGGAGCTCTGGATGAAGCTCTCACTGGCAGTGGAGGAACCAAGGATGGAACCAAGGACGGAACAAAGGACAGAACAGAGGACGGGACAAAGGATGGAGCCAGGGGGGACACAAAGAGCTTGCTCACCCATTCTCTTCGAGAAAAAAAGTGCTATACAACGGTTTGGCTGGGGAATGCTGTGCCTTTTGTTGAGCGCGGTGTTGAGTGCTTGTCCTTCAGAGCAGGAAAACACGCCGGGGGATGACAATGTCCTCGATACAGACAGTCAGATTATTCTGGTGAACCCCGCCAACTTTGAAGAATTCAATAGACACGCCAACACAGAGGAAGGCAGCAGCAAGCACTATCAGCTGACCGACAACATTCATTTGCCTTCGGGGACTGAAAACAACTGGACGCCGATAGGAACCATAACCAACCCCTTCACCGGTATTTTTGATGGCAACGGCCACACCATCAGCGGCCTTAACATCAACAGTTCCGGCAATTTTCAAGGTTTGTTCGGCTATATAGGCTCTGGCGCCGAAATAAAAAACATTGGGTTGGTAGACAGCAGTGTCACTGGCGACAACTTTGTCGGCGGCCTGGTGGGATGGAACAACGGCGGCACGCTGCAAGGCGTCTATGCTACAGGCAGCGTCCAGGGCAACAACACTGTCGGCGGCCTGGTGGGATGGAACGGCAGCGGCACGGTGCAAAACTGCCACGTCACAGGCACTGTCCAAGGAGGAAACGCCGTCGGCGGCATCGTGGGAGGCAATTTCGAAGGTGTGGTGCAAAACTGTTATGTCACAGACAATGTTCAAGGCAAAGACGGTGTCGGCGGCATTGCAGGGAGCAATTTCCAACACAGCAGGGTGCTAAACAGCCATGTTACAGGCAATGTCCAAGGCACAAACGGTGTCGGAGGGATAGTAGGCAACAATGCCCAGGAAAGCACAGTACAGGACTGCCATACCACAGGCAGCGTCCGCGGTCATGACACTGTCGGCGGCGTGGTAGGAAGCAATTTCGAAAGCACAGTGCAAAACTGCTATGCCAGAGGCAACGTCACCAGCACCGGCAGGAATGTCGGCGGCGTGGTGGGGCTCAACAACGGCAAGAACAGCACGCTGAAAACCTGCTATGCCACAGGCAACATTGAAGGCCACGAGCATGTCGGCGGCGTGGTGGGGATGAATGTCGTAGCCACAACGCAAGACTGCTATGCCTTGGGCCATGTCACCGGTGAAAACGACTATGTCGGCGGCGTGACGGGAACAAACAATGGCTTGTTGAAAAACTGCTATGCTACAGGAAGCGTCCGCGGTGGAAACCATGTCGGCGGCATCGCGGGACATAATCGGCAGCATTCGGACAGTGATGGGGTTGCGAGAATAGAGCATTGCGCAGCGTTGAACCTGAGTATTCAGGGCACTTCTTATGTCGGACTCGCAATGGGACGCAGATCTGGCAAAGACTCTATATCGGCTATCTACTCGCTGTGCAGTCCGTTTGAGCGGTTGCCGTGGTTTATTCTACCATGTGTAGGCTTCAATGGTATCAATGGCGACTATATATGGGACCATCTGGACGAACTTAGCAAGCGCCTGCCTGCTTTGAGCACCAGTCCGTGGAGCTCTCAGCCAAACAGACTCCCCGGCCTCTTCGGCCAAACAATTGAGATGCCTGCGCACCTTGCGCGGTGTCAATTCTGCGATGAATACGCGCCCCTTCTGGATGCGGAAGGAAATGTTGTACTAGATGCGAACGGGCATATAGTGTGGGGAGCGTGCATCAAATATGTGTGGGGGCCTTGTTGGTATAAACCTTAGGAAGGCCTCCTATGAAGCCTCCCCTTTGTTGCTTAGTTCTTAAAACGACGGACGTTTAAAAACCGCCCCCCACAAAGTGCTTGAGGCTTTGTGGGGGTTTTAAAATGCCAAGGTGGCCCAGCACTCCTTCGGCACGCGGCAGTCAAGCTGTCTTGCGTTTCCAGCATGGGAAGGGGGTCTTGGAAGCTTCTTTGTCACTGCAACGGCAGCCCCATATAGGTGCGTTCGCGGCTTTGATAAACCTGTTGATGGGTTTTGCCCCCGGCACCCTTGCTGCGCCACGGGGAAGAATCAAAAGGCTGGTTGTTGTTGAAATTAACACTCGGCCACGGCTCCGCCGTTTTGGAAAACCCCACTTCTGGCGTCCTTGTATTGTCGCCCATAGAGCCATCCGTCTCGGTGAGAAAAGGGATACCCAAAATCTCATTTGCATCCACCCACACAAACTGCCTCGCACGCCAGGTTGCCAGTTCGTAGATGACAGGTGTGCCTCTATAAACTGCATTGATGCGATCATACAAAACGCCACTGTGGGTTCCAGGGTTTACATTGTCTACTCGCGTCATCGCCCAGGTGTCGGCCATCACTGAAAACTTCTGCCGATTGAGTCCCCACGCTGACTGCGCCGTTCCCGGAGTTTTATTTGTCAGTTTCGTGTCGCCGGCCCAGTGTTGAAAAAAATCTCCTACCAGCTCCACATTGCGGACAGCCAACGCTGCCTTGCAACTGTAAAGCCCTCCTTTATTGGCCACCCCAGCCAAGTTTGAAATGGGCCCGCTAAAATCATTCGCGAAGTTTTTGTTTTTATCGCAGTTTATCCGCTCGGAGCCTGGCACAGTCCAACCCGCAAACGTCATGGGGGCTGTTTTTTCCTGGGAGGGAGCCTTGTTATAGGTGATGGAATAGGTGTTGTTGATGTTTTCATAAGTCTGTCGCAGCTTTGACTCCAAGGCATTGCCTGGCACTTCCTGCTGCCGCTCATAGTCCAGGTGTGTATAGTCCCAGGGGCTTGACACCACCACTTCTTGCAAATTCAAGCGATAGCGCAGCAGATCATCCGCGGTCAGCACATAGAGAAATATGGGGACCAAGGCTACCATGACAACGGCCATCTCCACATTGGCTTGCCCTCGGTCATAACGTTTTGGCTTTCGGGTGCTCATGTTCTCTCTCCTGTCCTCAAAAGGAATAGCCGCCGGCTCCCAGAACTTTGAGCCTTTCTGTCTCGCCATCAAAAGGATGCAGCTTGGCACGCCAATAGGGATCGAAGAGATTGGGAGGGAATCTCCAATCATCCACGCGGTGGAAATAGACCATAGCCTTGCTGATGGCAACCCCATCACGCCCGGGCACAAGCCTCAATCGCCCTTGCGGCCTCTTGCCGTGATTGACGGTGACGGTTTTCTGGTCGTTGATTTCCCAAGCATGCCTGTGTTGGTTGCAGTTATTGTCCGAAGTGGTCTCGTCCCTCAGGCTCTGCGTAATGTAGGTGTAGACGGCAGGCTGCCCCCAATTCTTCTCCTTCTTATCCAAGCGATGATTGATGAAGCAGTTGCCACTCATCAAGCAGGAGACGCCTTGTGAGTCATTCGCAAAGAGTCCTTTATATTCTTGGTGTTGCCCTTCATGCGCCGAGCCGGGTTCGTGGTCGTTGCCATCTTTATTCGAAGCAATAACAGCATTGAACGCCGCAAAAATTCCAGGAATAAAGCAGCTCGAAAACGGTACGTAGATGAAAGTCGTGCCTGCTCCTGCTCGTGCACAAGAAGAGTCTCCTCGAGAGTCATTCTTGGCATTTTGACAAGCGTCGTCGGTCAACCAAGCGTTCAGTTGATAATTAAATCCCATAAGCAACACTTCGGGGGCAGGAATATCCTGCAAGAGATCTGGCATAAACTGAGTCTGATTAAAGATAAGTGGGCCAAATGCAACGCTCTGAAGTCCAATAAAAGGTGGTGTATTCTGCGATGAACTCAAAAACTTTGGACGAGAGGCATTCACCACATTGCTCATGATACGGCGGCGCTCTTTCAGCTCAGACCGGCTTGCGCAGTTTATTGCCAGAGCATCCAACACCGAGCCTTCCATGGCGCAAGCAAAGTTACGCATGTTGAGAACCCCAACACCACCAGGGATGCCTTGGGAAGCGCAAGGGGCATTCTCTTGCCCCATCTTGTCAAATCCTCTTGCTGTCCCTGAACTTATAATCGTCCCGGTAGCACCCACCATGGTTTGCTGTGAAGCGTGAATGACATCGGCCATCAGAGCAAAATTCTTCACTGTCGAATTGAACGCCGCCTCCAACCCTCGGACCTTGTCTTCATAGTCCCGGATAACCGACAGGTATTGTATAGCTCTGGCAGTCAATATAGCCGTATGCTCACAACAGGGAGCGCTACCAAAGGAGGCCACACATACCGCAAGATGAAAGGGTATTCCGATGAGGATGGCCCTGTGAACAGCTCTCATCAACGTCACGGAGGAGCTGGCAATCACCCCATAGGCGTGGACAGTGGTCATCGACACGAAAGTCGCCGCCAGGGCCCGGTTGGAATAGGCGATGTAATTCATCGTCCGGGCTTCCACCACAGCCATTGAAAAGGCCATGGCATCGGCGTGCGACTGAATGCGAATGCGCTCATGCACTGCATTCGCAACAGAAAAACTCATCATCAACGAAAGAGAAAGCACCAACATCATCAAACACCCCAACACCATCACTTGACCGCGCTTGCCTCTCATAACAACCTCCTTCAACCGCCTTGTTGCATTTTATGTTCAAACACACTTGCCCGCGCTCAGGCTTTGACGTCTTTGCTCCCTCTCTCTCCGGGCTTTGGCCCGCTCAACAACCCATAGACGCTTATTTCATTATCTCTCTTTTCAAACGAAAAGTTGCCTGCCATCTGCTCGCTTGCCGCCTCCAGGTTGCTATGCAGGCATTGGGGAGGGGAAACATCCGACAAAATGCTACTGTTGCGGAAGGTCTTTGCCCAAATAGGAAAACTTTCTTGCGCTGTGCATTTGCTTATAGCGGTCTGTCCACGGCGAATGATTAAATTTGGGGTTTTCTGAGTTTTGGCTTGGCTTGACATCACCATTGGCGTTGGGGAAGAAAGCCAACGTCGGCGTGTCTGTGTTGTCGCCGCTGCGCCCAGGGAGGAGAGGGTCTTCCTTGACGTGGGGAGCCAAATACTTCCCCCCCAAAAACGACCCCTTAGCGGCTTCATTGGCAATTTTATTTGCCGCATCAACTGCCTGAGGGCGTTTGTTTCCTTCGCAGAAAATAGCGAACATTCGGTTATAAAAGAGGTCGTCACTGCCCCCAAACACGCTGCCCAAGACGCCTCCGGCTCCGCAACCCGTCCGAGCCGTGAAGGGAACCTCATTGGGAGTCACGCGCTTGGTGTTTGTGAGGGCCCATGTATCTGTCACAATTGAAAAATTCTGCTCCGCCAAAGGCCAGGTGAAGGCGGGGTCCGGCATTTGCTGCGGGCCTATGGCCCCCGGAGGCAGGGAGCTTCTTGCTTTGGAGCTCATCTCCACCCCGGCAAATTCCTGCATAAACCATTGCACGAGATAAAAATTCACGACGCCTTTCTGGGCGGAGCACGTCACTTTGCCACCTTGTTGAAATCTGTTTTTAAACTTTGTGGCGATGTCGGTGCTGTTTCCCATCGCCAAGTCGTCTGACTTCGACAGCTGACAATGGACTTCTTTCATCCAGCGTGGGCCTGTGAATGTATTGTCGGCTATATTGTATAGCCCTTTGTTTCCGGGGTTGATGCTGGAATGGTTCCAATGCTCATTTTGGTGCTTCGCATTTAAGGCACCACTCGAAACAGCGGACTCATAATCCAAAAACGCATAGTCCCATGGACTTGAAACAACCGCCTCCTGCAAGTCCAATTTGTGACGGTTTAACTCGTCAGCAAACAATACATATAAAAATACAGGAACAATGACCAACATCAAAACGGCCATCTCCACTGCGGCCTGGCCTTTGGCCGCCACACACCTTCGCCTTTGCATGTTCCTTCTCCGCCTTCCTCGCCGCCTAGCTCTTCAACCTCAGCTAAAAAACCCTCTTTGATATCTGCTTCTGATGGCTCGTCTCCGCTTCCTCTGGGGCACTTACATGGAAACGTTGCTCATGAGTTTTTGAAAATCTCTGTCTTTGAACGGGTGTAACTTGGCTCTCCAATAGGGCTCAAACAAATTGGGAGGCGCCCTCCAGGTATCCGTGCGATGGAAGTACACCATGGCCTGGCTGGCCGCATAGCCAGGTTTCTGGGGGCGCATGTTGAGCACACCTTTGGGGCGTTCTCCATGCTCCACCTCCACTTGCCCCTGTGCGTTGATATGCCAGGGCAAAGCTTGCTCGTTGCAGCTGTTGTCTTTGACGCTTGCGCCCAGATTTTGGCTGGCGACAAAGAAAACCAAAGGTTGCCCCCAGTGGTCGTCTTCGCTGCCGACTCGATAATTGATGAAACACACAGCGTTGTTGCCCTCGCAGCTACCATTGAACATTTGCTTGAATTTGTTGTGGGGGGACTCCAAGGGATTATGCCTGAGGTGTTCCGCGGATATAGGGCTGTGTGAGTGAGCGGTCATGAGCTGCCCTGACTGTCCTGAGCCAACAGTCGCCATCATGGAATTAACACCTGGCACAAGAGTGGGTACGTCAATGAGTTGAGGAAAGCTCATCATCTGATAGCCTGCCTTGGCGCAGACCATATTGCCCTTGGAATTTTGATTGGCCCCCCCCATGGACAAATGATTGGCTATCTCTTGAAGAAGAAAACTGTTTATGCCATCGCTAAAATTGGATAACCCCCCGAGAATGGCACTGGCCCATCCTCCGAAAGGCTCACATTCGTCCGCCATATAAGCCTCCAGTGATACATACAAGAGGCCGCCCGGAGGCGCAGGCTTTGGAATGGTGTCTAAATATTTTCTGACATAGCTTTCGTGGTATATTTCGTTGACCAAAACAGGCCACGTCGAATGATGTTTGAGAGAACTTCCAGAGATGAAAGCGGGCCTGGAAGCATGCACCACATTCGTCATAATTCTTTTTCTTTCATTCACAGGCGACATGGCTTTGTTGCACTCGCTGTCCAAAGGAGAGCTTTCCAGGGCGCATGCAAATTGCTGCCTGTTGAGTGTTTTGAAGTGGTTTCCATTCACCTGCGCACATGGTGCGCCGCTTTTGTTGAAAATGTCTCTGGCAAGATGCGTGGCAGCACGCTCAACCGTCGCACGCTGGGACTTGTGAATGGACTGAATCATCGCCACAAAGCCCTCCACAGCCTTGTTCAGAGGTTTGTCGATGGAGAACATGCGATCAGCCATCATCAGATATTTCTGCAGCTCATAGAGTTTTGACTTTATTGGAATTTCAACCTCTGCGTGGATGCAACAAGGTGGGCTTGCTCTTGGGAAACATGAGAGTGCTTCGAAATGTTTTGCCATCTCCATCGCATTTATGCCGGTCTCCGGCCCAAAAGCCGCCGAGTTGGCAGCGGCAACATAGGCATGTGCGGTGGCCATGGAAACGAAAGTGGCTGCAATGGCCCGGTTGGAATAGGCAATATAATTCATGGCCCGCGCTTCAACCACGGCCATGGAATAGGCCGAGGCATCTGCATAGGACTGGAGGCGAATTCTTTCGTGTACGGAGTGGGCAACGCTGAAGCTCATCGCCATGCACAAGGCAAGCACCAACATCATCAAACACCCCAACACCATCACTTGACCGCGCCTGCCTCTCATAACACCCTCCTTCGACCACCTTGGCGTAGCTTATGCTGAAACAACTTCCCCTTCAACCTCAAACCTCCGCTGCTCCCTCAGGGCAGCGGACTGGTTAATACCCCAAATAAATTCTCATAGTATATGTTCAACGCATTCATGAATACGGTGAAAAATGGCCAGGCTGTCGCGGCTCCCAACACCAACATTGCGTGCGCAGCAAAGCTATATTCCACCATCGCTTGCCCGCGCTGCAGGCGACGTCTTTGCTGCCTCTTCTTCGCTTTCTTCGCTTTTTTCGCTAACATCGGCTCCTCCTATCTCTCCGGGCTTTGGCCCATCAACAACAAATAGACGCTTATTTCATTCTCTCTCTTCTCAAACGAAAAGTTGACAGCCATCTGCTCATTGGCCGCTTCCAGGTTGCGACGGCTGCCTTCTTCTCTTTCTTCTATGCCGCGCCAACCACCGGCTGCCAGGGCTTCCCGGTAAAACTGTTGGACGGACTCAAGGCTCTCTCCTGCAATGCTGGCTGAATAGGAAAGGCGGCGGCGGCCTTCCGGCTCCAAGAAGGCAATGGTTTTGGCTAAACTCACTTTCGGGTGCACCGGAACGCCCGCGGGCAACTCTCCTTCCTCAGAGCGCTGGGAGGGGCGGCTTCTCGAAGGGAATACCAGGGTTTGGCTCCCTTGGCGGATGTAGGACACCAGGTGCAACTCCTCGTTCAACCAATCCATATAGCCAATGTAGCCTGCAAAAGGGCTAAACTCATGGGAAATCACCTGGAGGCCATGGTGCTGGAAGGCGCGCTCATAAAAAGCACGCAGCTGCTCTACGCTGTCTTCGGTGAAAAACCGGGCCATTTCAATGGGGTTTCCGTCTGCAACCACCATGGAGTCAAGGCCTTGGGGCATGCTGCCTGGGTAAACCGGAAGTCCTTCCATGGCAGCAGGCAGGCTAGGCTCCACATGCGTTTCTTCCGGGGGGGCCGAGGCTACAGCGGCCTCCGGAAAAAGGACTGGAGACAAGGTGTCAGGTATTTGACGAATGGCCTCCAACTTCTTCTCCTCGGAGCGCCGCTCCATCCAGGCCAAACCTACCCCCAGGCATGCGCCCAGCACTGCCACCGCGAGCATGCTTTTTCCTATCGGAATTTGCCTGAGTTTTTGTTTGCCTTTTGCCATGGCCCTCTCTCCTTTAATTCTTCAACTCTCGCCCCAGGTAGGTGTTTTTGCGTCTGGTATACGCTTGCTCATGGGTGTTGCCCCCGGCACCCCGGGTGCGCCATGGGGAAGCATCGTAGCGCTCGTTGTTGCTAAACTGGACGCTGGGCCTTGCCTTTTTGGAAAACCCCACTTCGAGTGTCCTCGTGTCATCGCCAATGAAGTCCGTGGCAACGAGGGGTGAAAGGATGTCGCTTGCATCGCTTAGCACAAACTGCCAAGCGCGCGCGAAGGCAAGGTGGTAGGTGGGGGTCGCCCCTGTATACACTTTATCAACGCGTTCATACAAAAACCCATCGCGGTCTCCGGGCTTCACGTCTTTAATTTCGGTCATCGCCCAGGTGCCGCTCAGCACTGAAAAATGTTGTCGATTGAGGTTCCACGCTGAGCTAGGCGCTGTGTCTGAAAGCAAAGTATCCCCGGCAAAGTCCTGCATATAGCGACTGATCAACTGCTCATTTCTGACAGCCAACGCGGCATTGCACGTATAAAGTCCTCCGTGGTTCACCTGCGGACCTAGGTTTCCAGCAGGAAAGGACGAATTGGTCAGTGCGGCAGCAATATCATTCGCTTCTTTGCTGCAGTCAACCTGTTGGGAGCCTGGCAGGTTCCAAGCTGCAAACGTCATGGGGGCCGTCTTGTCTGAGCTTGAAGCGGCAACGGCCTCTGCTGAATAACCCATGTTGACGTCTTGGTAAGTCCGTTGCAGCTTTCCTACCAATGCATTGCCTTGCACCTCGCGTGGCTCATAGTCCAGGTGTGTATAGTCCCAGGGGCTTGACACCACCACTTCTTGCAAATTCAGGCGATAGCGCATCAGGTCGTCCGTCGTCAGCACATAGAGAAATGTCGGCACCAGCGCCAGCATGACAAGCGCCATCTCCACATTGGCTTGCCCTCGGCGATTAGGTTTTGGCTTGAAGGTATTCATTCGTTTCTCCTGTTCAGATGCCGCCGCCTACAACCACAACTATCTCTCTTTCCCCTGTATTCCAGGGATGCAATTTGGCACGCCAATAAGGGTCGAACAGATTGGGAGGGAATTTCCAATCATCCACACGATGGAAATACACCAGGGCTTTGCTTACAGCAGTCCCATCCCGCTCGGGCACCATGCGCAATTGCACCTGCCCATGCTCGCCGTGATTGAGGGTGACGGTGCTCTGCTCGTTGATTTCCCAAGCATGCCTTTCTGTGTTGCAAGCATTGGCCGAAGTGGTCCAGTCCCTCAGGCTCTGTCTAATGTGGGCATAGACGGCAGGCTGTCCCCACTCGTCGTCTTCTTTGTCCAGGCGATGATTGATGAAACAGTTGCCCCCCATCAAGCAAGAGGAGAAGCCGTCACCATTCGAAAACAGCCCTTTATATTCTTGGTGTTGCCCCGAGTGCGCCGAGCTGGGCTTGTGAGAGCCGCCTCCTTTGTTTGAAGCCATCATCGCATTGGACACCGTGCCAAACCCGGGCATGTCAATCGGCATGATAATGAAGAATGTGCCGTCTCCTGCTTGTGCACAAGAAGCATCTCCCTTTGATTGATAATTGGGCTCTCGGCAAGCTTGATCAGCCAACCAGCCCTCTACTTTATAAGTCATTCCAAAGCCAAATTTGAGCTTAGGAATGTTCGTCATGAGGTCTTTCAAAAAATCCTGCTTAAACACAAGTGGGCCAAATGCCGAGCTGCTTGCTGCAATGAAAGGTATATGGGTTGAATTCAAAAACTGTGGACGTGCCGCATTCACCACATTGCTCATAATGCGTCGGCGATTGTCCAACTCAGAGGCGCTGGAGGGGCAGTTGATTGCCGCCATATCCAATACCGAGCCTTCCATGGCACAAGCAAAATTGCGTGTGTTGAGAGCGCCAACAGCACCGGGAATGCCTGGCTGCGCGCAGGGCGCATTGTGTTGCCTCATCCTGTCAAAGTCGCCCTTTCCCTGGGCGATAATGTTCCCGGCTGCTGTCACCATGAATTGCTGCGAGCGGTGGATGGCATCGGCCAATTGAACAAAAGCCCGCACTGTATTGTTGAATGGCTGCTCGAGATTTTTAACCTTCTGTCGATAATTTGAGATGGTCCGCTGGTATCGCACTATTCTGATAATCAACTGAATCGCATGCAAACAACAGTGGCACATGCCCCTCTTGGAAGCACATTTCGCGACCTCGGCAATGAGCGCCACCACCATGGCCATCCGCATGCCTTCCATCAACGTCACCGCGGAGCTGGCAATTGCCCCATAGGCATGGACGCTGGTCATCGACACAAAAGCCGCCGCTATGGCCCGGTTGGAATAGGCTAAATAATTCATTGTCCGGGCTTCCACCACGGCCATTGAAAAGGCCATGGCATCCGCATGCGACTGAATGCGAATGCGCTCATGCACCGCATTGGCCACAGAAAAACTCATCATCAACGAAAGGGAGAGCATCAACATCATCAAGCACCCCAACACCATCACCTGCCCTCTTGACTTGAGCGCACCCTCCTTGCGTCGTGGCCGGGTTCTGCTCACTCGCGCTGGGGGTTTGGGGTTCACATTTCCTCCTCAATAAAACTAAAGCTGGACACACTCATTGCTGTCGCGCAGCCTGCCATCGTTCACAGGCACATCTGACTGAAGGCGCAGCGCATAGTTGGCTCGAATGGGCACGACAAAACGCGTCGACATGGCTTGTACTTGCATCATCCTGCTCTGGGTCACTTGGGGCTGCTGTCTGCCGCCCGCATCCGTGCCCATGCGCAGGCTTTCTTTGAACATCACCGAATCTGCGTTCTCTTGCGCCTGAGAAATAAGAAAAATCACCCTGTCCGCGAAGGGGATGAACAGCGGATAATAAAAAGTCAGCTGCACGGCGAGCTTTCGGGCCTCAAACTCGTCACCGGGGGCCCTGGGCTCGTCGAAAGCAAGGTTGGGATTGTTGCCGCGTTGCTTGTTTTTAGCGGCTTGAGCCACACCTCGAGTTGGAGAACAAACGACAACCTCGGCATGCCGGTGGCCGGCGTTGTTTTGTGTCCTCACCAGAGGCTCCAGCACATCCCATGCGGCCCTCTCCATGGTTTCAATGTGCGCATGATTCATACTTCCTGCGCGTGCAGCCCTGAAAGCTCCATATTTCGTCACAGAGCGCGCCTGGTGCATCAAAGACAATTGAATGATGCCCAACACCAAAAATACAAACAATGGCATCACAATGGCCGTCTCCACAATGGATTGCCCTCGCTGGCTCCGTCTTCCCCGCTTCCTGTTTTGGCTCATCGCTTCTCCTTCTTTGTCTCTTGTATTCTCGTCTGCGGCACAAAGAAAGATGTGGTGAGCGTCAGGTTGACCGATGTTAACCCCTGGAGAACGCTTTCGAGTTACAAACCGGTCTAAGTGCGTTTTAAGAAGCTTTGCGCCTCTCGGTGGCAGGGATGATCAGGCCTTGGAAAATGCAAAAGAACATCTTCTAGAATTCTGATAATGCGCTCATAGGAGCGAGAGGTGTTAAAAATGGTTCTCACATCCAGAATATACTTGGCACACAGCTCGTCCAATTCGCGCCGGGTTTCTCGGTATTTGCTCAAAACGTACTCGTAATCCCTCTCGTTTTTTTCCTCCAGCGACTCTGTGAAGAGCCAGGCCCTCCGGTAGGCCCTCCAGGACTCATAGAGGTTTGCAGGTGCAATTTTTCTTGCATCATAGGATTGTTGGGCGGCTTGCATGGCCGCAGCAATGGCTATCTGAGCTTCTTCCGAGCTGGTAAAGTTGGGAACAGGTTCAATGTCTACAGCGAGGCCCCAAATGCGCCACGTCTCTCTTCTCGGGGGGTTATGAACATTGTCAAACAACAGCGTGTTGTATTCCCCATTGCGTATCACCCGGGGGGGGACCACCAACTCATTTTCCTGCTCCACCAGGGTATCCGCAGGAATAAAGCCCAAACTCACATTGTTGAAGAGAATATCCACCTCTTCTGAAGAAATGTCTGTGGCATAATAGCGGACAACCGCCACCATCCTGCCGGGGGCCACCATGTGGACTCTAAACTCCTTCCCATCCACATTGGGCCAGTCGACTTCTCTGCCCCAGCCAAAGCTGTCCTCGAGAGGCGGCCTGCCGACCACCAACTCCCGGGGCTGAGGGCCTCCTCCATTGTCTTGGCTCTCTTTGTGTATGAGGTAAGCCATGCCTCCAAGCACGACAACCGCTGTCAACACCAGGCTAATGACAACCACCCGGCGCTTTTGTGGCTCCAAGGCCACAAATGCATAGCGAAGCTTGCCAAAAAAACTCTTCTGTGCCTCACGCTGCTTCCGGGCGCGCTCCGCCGCGGACACCGGCAGCGAGGCTGCAGGTGGTTTTCCGCGTTTGGCGATAGAAGCCTTGGCGGAAGGCGCTTTGGCGGAAGGAGCCAAAGGCGCCGGTTTCGCAGAAGGGGCCTTCCGCACAGGCTGCCGAGGAGCGCGCGAAGCAACGGCCAAGGCCGCCGGGGGCTGGCGCACGGACTCCACTTCTTCAATGGATTTAATGACGGTGCTTTCTTCCGAGGGCTCTGCGCCTGCGGCACCCTCGGCTGACTGGTCCCAAAAAACCAGCTCCCCGCTTCCAACCGCAATGACATCTCCTGGGTTTAACAAGACGGGCTCTTGCGCCTCAAGCCCCTCGCCATTGACGAAGGTTCCGTTGGCGCTGCCCAAGTCCTCTATAAAACAACCCTCGTCTGTTTCAAAAATACGCGCATGGTTCCGCGACGCTTCGTTGTCATGGACAACAACATCGTTCCCATGCGTGCGGCCAATGCGAGCTTCGCTGCCATCGCCAAATACGAATTCCTCGCCCTCAATGGCGCCAGATTTTGTCGTTAAAATAAAACCCACTGGCACAAAAAATACATTTCAGCCTCAAAAGTCAATTTTCTTTATGAGTGAAGGCCCCATTGCCTCAGCTCGGCATGAAGCGCGGACATTCTTCTGTCAAGCTCCGCCATGGCCCCGTCTGCACTCTCAAGCTGGGCTTCATGGCCCATCTGCTCTAAAATATTCGCATATTGAGCTGCAGGCTTGGCAGCCAAGCTCACCAAAGAGCCTTTTAAGCGGTGGGCCGTCTGCTTGAGGGCGGTGGGGTTTTGGGCCCTCCAACTTTTCCGAATGTCCTCCAGCATTTGTGGACTTTCCTCCAGAAAAATGTGGATGAGCTCGCGCATCAGCTCCTCATCCTCTCCACAATTGCTTCTCAATTCTTCCCAATTGATACATGCCGAAGGACCAAGCATTAGAACCTCATGGCTACTGGTTTGTACCTCACCTTCATGCAGCCAAAACACCCGCCCTCGCTAAGCCCAACTATGCCCTAAAGGGGTTTTGCAACATGATGGTCTCCCCCCGCTCTGCCCCTACGGAAACGCAGACGACGGAGACACCGCCGACTTCTTCTATGCGACGAATATACTTTTTGGCATTTTCCGGCAAGTCTTCCCAGGTACGCGCATCCCGAAGTGACTGAGTCCACCCGGGAAGCTCTTCATAAATGGGCTCTGCTTGCTCCAATGCCTCCAAACTGCACGGCATTTCTTCAATGCGCTTGCCCGCCAGCTGGTAGGCAACGCACATTTTCAGCTTGGGCCACCCTGAAAGCACATCCAACTTCGTCAGCGTCAAACCCCAAAGCCCGCTTGTGCGCACCGCATAGCGGAGCACCACCGCGTCAAACCACCCGCAGCGCCGCGCCCTCCCTGTGGTGCTTCCATATTCCGCGCCGTCTTCACGCAACTTCTCCCCCAACTCGTCCTTCAACTCCGTGGGGAAGGGGCCGCCTCCTACCCGTGTTGTGTAGGCTTTGGCAATCCCCACCACGCGCGAAATGGCCGAAGGCCCTATGCCGGAGCCTGCCGCTGCATTCCCTGCAACGCAGCTGGAGCTTGTCACAAAAGGGTAGGTGCCATGCTCTATGTCCAGCAATGTCCCTTGCGCCCCTTCAAAAAGAATGCGGGAGCCTTTGCGGATTTTGCGGTCCAAAAACAAGGAAGTGTCTTTCACAAACTCGGAAAGCCGCTTTCCATATTCCAAATAGCGCTCCATAATTTCTTCAAAATCCAACTGGGGGGCCGGGCTTTGGGCCCTCTTGGCCGCCAGTGCAAGCTGGTCTCCTATTTCCTCTGCCCGGGCCAGCACTTTTGCTGAAAGCCGCTCCCGGCAAAGCAAGTCGAAAACCCGTATCCCCCGGCGCGCAACCTTGTCTTCATAGGCTGGGCCAATGCCCTTCCCGGTGGTGCCAATGGCCTTCTCCTGGGCTGACTTCTCCCTCAATAAGTCTAACTGCTGGTGCCAAGGGAAAATGACGTGGGCCCGCTCGGAAACCAACAACTGCTCCGCCTGCTTCAAAATGCCCTGCTCGCGGAGCTTGTCCATCTCCTTCAACAACATGGCGGGGTCCACCACCACCCCGTTGCCAATGACGCAGGTTTTCCCCGCATGCAAAATGCCCGACGGAATTAAGTGCAAAATGGTTTTTTCATTGCCCACCACCAAAGTATGGCCTGCATTCGCACCACCTTGGAAACGCACAACCACATGCGCATTCTCCGTCAGCAAGTCGACTATTTTCCCTTTTCCTTCGTCGCCCCATTGGGCGCCAACAACGACGACATTAGACATGGCGCTTGTATAGCGTATTTAAGGTGGGTAGCAGAAGGGAATATGTGGGCACCTCATGGCTTGGCATTCTTTTAAATTCCGCATTGGCCAAACATTTGACGCTTTTGCATCCAAAATATCCGCTGCAATTTTTCTTAAAGCCGCAGCGTCATAAACCGAAAGCTGGCTGTCATTCAAATAATGCAGTGTGGGCAAATCCTCACGCAAAAAAACAACGGCTGTTTGGACTTGTGTGCTCTGTTTCCAGCGCTGTACGGCTCCTTTATAGCAGGCAAGTTGAAGCGCATAGGCCCCTGGGGGCTCCACGGCGCCTGTCTTGTAGTCGACAATGAGGTAGCGGCCCTCTTCGCGCTCTATTAAAACATCCATCTGCCCTTGCAAAAACAAGCTCCAGTCTGCAGCGGAGTTGCCGGGCACCTCCCAGGAGAAGGGCAGCTCCCTCACCAGCTTTTCTTCGCCGGCTTTTAAAAACAGGGCCCCCACTTCTGAGTTTCCAAAAGCTTCCAGCCAATGGAATATTTGCTCCTCCCACGCTAAGCCCAAACTTTTCGCCAGCTGTTGCCAATGGCAGCTTGCCTGTACATCACCTATCCACCTTAAGGGCATCCTCTCCAACAAACGGTGGGTCACTTCTCCGCGCTCTCGAGCATTCATATGGCCCCTGGGCACCCGCTGGCCTCCCGGAGGCAGCCTCGGAGGCTCGCTTGAGCGGCTCAAAGGGCTTTCATCCAACTCGAGGAAGTGGCGGAAAAAAAACCACCGGGGGCAATGCTCAAATTCTTGCAACTGCGTTACCGAAAAAAACACTTCTTCATGCCTTGGCTGCAAGGGGCTCGCTTTCCAGTGAGGAAGAGGGCCTTCACTCTCTTCTTCCGCATTGGCCAAGTGTTTTTCAGGCAAGCCTGGGCTTCCCTTGGGCAGCGTCGCCATATCCCAGCGCTCTGTCTTGAGGGCTTCACCAACCCCTCCAGGCAACGCCATTGCCAAGGCGCCTTCTGTCGTCTGGGGCTCCAAAATTTCACGGACACCCTGTGCCCAACTTTCTTTCTCCGGGGAAGAAGTCAAACCAAAAACCAGGGCCTCTCTCGCTCGAGTCATGGCTACATAAAGCAAGCGCTTGGCTTCCGCCTGGCGTCGAAGCCGAAGCTCTTTTTGCAGAAACTTCATTTTGGAAGACTCGTTTTCTATTTTTTTTGACAAGGCTTTGGCAGAAACAGCCACCCCCAGCTTGCGCTCAAAAAGCAAACTCCTCCCTTCATTGGGTGCCACAGCATTCAAGTCTGCCAAAACAACCCATGGCCACTCCAGCCCTTTGGCTTGGTGCACCGTGCACAAAGAGACAGCATTCCACGCATTGTCCTTCAAAACCTCCGACGACATTTCTCGCTGCTCTAAGTGAATGGCCTCCCATATTTTTCGGCAAAACCCGGCATTGTCTCCAAAATATTTTAAGTCATGCTGAAAGGCCATTTCCAAAAATTTGTCGACATTGGCCAGGGCCCTCTCTCCGTCTTGGAAGCTGGCCATGGCTTGACAAACCTCCGTCGCCTCTATGGCTGTCCTCAAAATGTCGGCTACGCCCAGCCGGTGCTTTTCCTTTTTAAGCCAGGCAAACACCCTTTGGAATTCTTCATAACGCTGGGCCTCTGCCTGGGTTTTGAAAATGTCCGGCTCCTGCATCTCCTTCCCCGAGTGCTTCATGGACAAAGCCAGCAAAGTCTCGTCAGAAAGCCCCACCCAGGGGGAGCGCAGCACCCCCCATTTGGAAACGACGTCGCCCTCGTCTTCAAGCCATGTCAAAAAGCCCACCATATCCAACACTTCTTGTGCACAGAAAAAACCGGTCCCCTGTATTATCCTCCCTGGAATGTTGGCACGCTGAAGTGCTTCCAAATAAACCGGTGCATAGTGAAGCCGGCGAAACAAAATGGCCACCTCTGAGTATTTCAGTGGCTCCCTTTGGAAAACTTCACTCAAGCATTGCGCAATCGCCTGCGCATCTCTCAAACGCCACTCCGCCAGGGAAACATCCCCAAGGCTTGAGTCCTCCAAACAAATAACGGAAGGCAACCCCTCTCGGGCTGGCCTTACAGGAAAAAGTTTGTCGGCGGCTTCTTCATAAACAAGCTCAAAGTCTCGCTTCTCCAAAACAGGGGAAAAAAGCTTTGGGAAAAAGGCATTCAAAAAATGAATGAGGGCCTCCTGCGTCCGGAATGAGTTTTTCAGAAAGCCCAGTTCTCCTCCTTCGCTTTGGAGTTTGTTGGCCAAGGTGGAAAATACACCCACGTCGGCCCCTCGGAATTCATAAATGGATTGTTTGGGGTCTCCCACAATGCAAAGCGCCCCCGGCTCCAAAGGCAGTGCGTGCATCCACTCCTCCTGTGCCGGCAGTTGCCGGACAGCATCTCTCCTCTCTGCAAGCAAAAGCGTCAACTCCAGCTGAAGTCGGTTGCAGTCTTGAAACTCATCCACCAACAGCGCCTGCCATTGACGGTGTGCGGCCAGGCGCTGCTCTGGAAAGTCCCTCAAACCATCTCTGGCGCGAATTAACAACGAGGTAAAATCCACTTTGTTTTTTGAGTGCAACGCCTGCTCAAATTTGCGCTCTATGCGCCCTAACAACTCAACAGCCAGTTTTTCTGCAGGCAACAGTTGTTGCTCCCAATAGAGGGACTCCAGTGCACTCAATGTCTGTTTAAAAGAGCGAAGCTCTGTGCTGCGAGAGCTTCGAAAGCGCTCGCCTATCTCCTTCAACAAAAACGACGTATGCGCATTCTCCAGCGAAAGCCCAGGCAATGTGTCGGCTGTTTGGAGCAACGCCTCCTTCAGTCGTCCTATGGCTTTTTTCTCGTTTTCCTTCTGGCCTGCCACCAGCAACAAAGCTTCAACACAGGTAATGAGTTGCCGAAGCTCAAGCTGAAATTTTTGTCTGACAACCTCCAGAGGCTCCAACTTCAACGAGTCGGCACTCAGCCCTTCCTCACGCAAAGAGACCAGCGTTTTCCCGAGGCAAAACACAAGGCCTTGGCGGCGGGAAAAATTTCCAAAACCTATTTCTTTTACCCAATTGCGTGCTGCAACATTTTGGCTTTCCAGCGCATCCAACAGCACCTCAGAGACGCAATGCTCCAACAAAGCGCCAGCCTCCACTTCATTCAGCAATTCCGCTCGCCCCGAGGAGCCGGTGGCCAATTGGAGGAGTTGGATGCAAAGGCTGTGGAAGGTCCCCACTTGCATGGCAGGTACATGCGCATGTATTTTTCTCCACTCACTCAATGAAGGGACAGGCAGGTTTAACTCTTCAAGGGACTGCATCAGTTCAGGCTCATCCGCCTCTCCGTCGCACAATGCCCTCAAACGCTCCTGTAGGCGATGTTGCATTTCCTTTGCAGCTTTGTCTGTAAACGTCACAAGGCAAAGCTTGGAGGGTTGCACGCGGCCTCGTTTGCGCGCTCCCGCCAACAAATGAAGGCACAGGCTTATGAGGTTATATGTCTTCCCTGTCCCTGCGCTTGCCACCAACGCCACATTCGAGTCCAGGCGAAGCAACTTCGCCCATGCTGGACAAGGTGGCTTCACAACACTCATAGGCTGTCCGCCTGCAGGGGTTGGTTTTTAGAAACGCGACATGCCCTCTTGAAAGGGCAATAGCTACAGTCTGCGGGTGTCGGCGCAAATTCACCTTCTTCGACTTTGGAAACCAACTCCTCCATGCGGTTTAGCAAATTGGGTTTCCCCTGCTTCTTCAAAGAAAGGCGCGCTGCCAAGTCTTCCTCCAAAACCTCCTCCAGGGCTTCCGGCGTCATGAGTTCTTCGAGAAGAAAATGCGCCTTCTCCTGAATGAAAACCCATGCAGCATGCTTGGTTTGAAAACCCTTCTTTCTCAAAACAAGCATATAAAGCAACAGCTGAAAGTCGTTGGCCAGCAAGCCTTCTTTATATGTGTTTTTGCTTCCTCGTTTGCTCAGTTTGTAGTCAACAACACCAACAGAGCTACCGTCTAAAATGTCGAAGCGATCCAAGCGGCCTGTCAGCTTCAAAACCTTCTTCTCTGAAACAAAACCACCTTCTCCTAAATGTATTTCCTCTTCAAAACGCCATTCAGGAAATATTTCCCGAGGCGTTCCCCAGGGGAAAAAACTTTTGGCACTCCAAAGCCCCCAAAGCGCCTCCTCTGCTTGCGCACAACACAGGGCCCACAACTCCGGGTGCAGCAAACAACGCAGAGGCTCCAGCGTTTTTTGGGCTGCCTCCACTGCCTGCGCAATCCTCATTCTTTGCTGCGCTTCACTCACATTCTCCCTTGGGTTTGAGACAAAAGCCAAGTCGCCCCCAAGCAAAGCCAAAGCGCGGTGCAACAAAACACCTTTGGTTTGGGCTCCCGCCTCCTCATTGAAACGCTCAAACACTTCTCCGCCCTTTAAAACATGTGTCATGAAAAACCAGAAGGCGCACCTCCCAACTCTTCCAAATGCATGGGCACTCCAGGGAAGCTTGGCAAACGCCTGCAAGTGCTTCTCTGTCTTTGGGCCCCATGCCTTTCCAGTGTACGGCCCCGCCTTCTGTGTTGGGCTGCATTGGAAATGAAACCTCTCTCGCTCCGCCGCACTCTTTTCTGAAAGACTTACAAACCAACCCTCTTTCCCGAGTGAGGCTTCGGCCAAGGGCGCCTCCTGCTTCCGCTCATAAAAATTCCGTCGAATGCTTTGGGCCACATATCCACGAAAATCGGCGTCCGTTATGCATTCGCTTGGCTGCTTGGCAAACCAACTGGCTTGAATGGGTGCCGACACTGCCTTTCCGGAAAGTCGCAAAGCCTCCTTCCAAAAAACGGAAGGGACAGCCTCTCTCCCGCTATGTTCTGCAAGCGAATAGGAAAACCACAGCCTCTCTGTCGCGCAGCTGACGGCCTCTGCAAAATGTCGCCTCTCCAAAACAATGTCCTCGGGCAGCTTATGCAGGCTTTCGCCCCGTTGCATTTTGAAAAACAACTGAGCGCTGCTTGCATTCACCAGCCATTGAAGGGCTTCTGGAATGAATGCATGCCTGTCTCTTTGCGAAAAAGCTTTGTCTTTCATGCCCAAGAAAAAAATGTGCTTGTACTGCTGGCTTCGCATGGCTTTGAAATGAGAAATAACCACCCCTGCGGTTTTGGGCTCTCGAATGCGGACACGCTCGCTTCCAAAACTGGCCAAAACCCACTCGGAGAATTCTCTGCGCTTTAGCTTCTCCTGCCCTACTCCTGTTTTTTGTAGCCTCCTTTTCCACTCCAAAAATGCTTGTTTGAAACAAACTCCAGCCGCATTTTCTCGAGCCCATGTTTTTCGGTGAATGTGTTTCCCAAATGGGTTGAATGAAAAACCATGCAAGGGACAAGGCGCCTTCTCTCCCTGGAGCTGAAACTGCCCATGCCTTAACGCATTCAACTGGAAGCCGAGCGCCTGAAGACTGGACCACCAACTGTCCAGCATTTCCTCGAGGTTTCCCTCTTCGGGAATTTGCCAGGCGGCATGTTGTGCAACGGCAATGCACTTTTTGAGTGTTTCAACCAACCCTCCCTGGGCAGCATCCAACTGTCCACTCTCTTGCAGAAGGCTCAGGCGAATAACATAATCCTCCAAACTCTCTTGCGTTGCATGAGGGCCAATGCCTGCTCTTTGCAACCAAATGCCAACATCGTCATAGGCAGCAAATGTTTTTTCGAAGAGGGGGTTTGAAAAGAAGGTGTGGGCTTGTTCCACCGGAAACCCATCCTCTATCCATTTGAGCCAACTCAAAGCCGCATTCCCCAATGCGCAAGAAGACAGGCGCACATCTTCTTGGACATATGCCACAATGGAATAGGCAGACAACTCCTGCCACACAGCATGTGCCCAAGTTGCCTCACTGCACAACACTACGGCGATGGATTCGGGCGAAACCCCCTGCCTCAACAAACAAGCAATGCGCCTTGCTGCTTCTCGCGCCTCTGCGCAAGCATTGGCAGCAACAACACACTCCCATGGAGGCGCCTCTGCTTGGGGGCATGTCTTTCCAAACAAATGTTTGCACAACTCAAAAGCAGGAGAAGAGGCCTCCAAAACATTCCTCACCAAACTGAGCGTGGAGGTGGCGCTCTCCTTGGCTCGCTCAAACTCTGCATGCAATTCGTCAACAAGTCCATCCAACTCCGGGTTGTCAACGCCGCAAGTTTCAAGAAAAAGCTCGCCCCCCTCGGCATATAAGGCTTTGTCCAAAGCAAAAAAAAACCGCTGCTCCAAAGGCGTCACCTGCTCCAGGTTATGAAAAAAAACCTTGGAAACGCGACGCAGTCTCTCTGGAATGTTTTGCTTCTCCAGCTCGCCAATGGCCGCATAAAGCATGTCCACTTCATCCATCAGCGAAAGCGCACACAAACGCGAGGCATAGGCCTCCCACACCTGTGCAAACCATGCCAGCTGGACATGCTCCTTGAGTTTGAAAACGGCCTGCCTCCAGTCCTCTAAAAAACAACCCTGCAAACGAATGCCCTTCAATTGCTCCACAAAAAGCTGCGCGAGACGAAAGTCAAACTCGCTCTCCCGGCTTTCCCGAGGGTGCTGTCGCATTATTTCCCAAGCAACCAAGGCTTGCTCCTGGGGGGAGCATAACCGCCTTGGCTCAGAAGGTGTGCACTGCTCCAAAAAACAACTCCGGAGAATATAATCCTTCGCGTGCGCTACCCCTTGCGTGCGCGCCTCCTGCCTCAACATCTGCTCCAATTGCTCGGCCGTCGCCAATATGTGGAGACATGGCTTGCTCATAAGTCACTTTGTCTGACAACAAAATGGGCTCGCGCAAGCTCTTCCGCGCTTCCTTGCTTGCGAACGCTCAACACATGTGTCCCAGCTTCGGCGGGAATCCTCCCAGCAAAGGGCATGGACATGGTCAAAACCCAATGCCCGTTGACAAAAAGCTCCAAGCCTTCAAGGCCTCTTGCTTGAATGCGGACGGGTATGCTTTGCGCCTGTGCCGGCAAGTCTGCAATCATCCTAAACTCGTCTCCCTCTTGGGGGCTTAACAGCTTCACCTCAGGGGCTTCACCCAAAACAACAAGCCCTCCCTCTGCATTTTCTGCTTTGCAGCGCACCAACATGTCCGCATCCCTCACCCAGTTTGAGGCTTCCGCCCAGTGAGCGAAAGCCATGCCAAAGTCCTTAAGTCCGCCCATACGCCTCTCTAAGGCCTGGCACCCCTCCGCCAACTCCTCGGGAAGGGTTTGAGAAACCCCCACATGCATCGCACAAGGCTGCCAAGGCTCTGCCCCTGGAATAAACCACTCCTCTGCAAAAGCTGTGCACCTCTCTCCAGGCAACTGGCCTGACAAGGGACATATGCGTCGCTGGCTCAGCAAATGTTTGTTGCCCAAGGCACCTGGAATAAGCCCTGTGCTTAGCATATTGAAGACGCGGTGGAAGAGGGGGCCTGCACCCGAAATGCCTGAAACGCCCTGCATGGGGCTTCCATCAAAATTCCCAGCCCACACGGCTACGGTATATTCTCGCGTGTAGCCTGCGGCCCAATTGTCCGCATAGCCTTTGGAAGTCCCCGTCTTCGCTGCGACGGGAAATGAAAACTGAAGTGCATTGTCAAAACCAAAAGCAGAAACACGCGCGCCATTGTCTGACAAAATATCACTCAAAAGCCAGGCCGCCTCTTGCGAGGCAAAGCTTTCAGGGTGCATATCCAACGAAGGAAAAACTTCCTCTCCGGAAACGTGCAGGCCTCGACGCACCACCCGCAGCGGCACAAGCACACCACCTCGTGACAAGCCTGCATAGGCTTGCGCCACTTCCCACAGAGAAACTTCTCCGTTGCCAAGCGCAAGCCCCAAACCATAATGGGCCGAGTCTTGGGACAAAGAGTGAAAGCCTGCCTTGCGCAGCCCAACCAGCACCGTGCTTGCACCCAAGGCCTCGGCGACAAAAACGGCGGGAATGTTGTAGCTGGAGGCCAAGGCTTCTCGAAGGCGTACGGGGCCATGTGTCCTCCGGTTGTAATTCCTCGGCTTGTAAGGGCCCTTCGGCGCCCCAAAGTCTGTCTCCACATCCGGCAAAACAGAAGCGGCCGTAAACTGCTTGCTGTCAAGTGCTTGCACATAAACAAAAGGTTTTAGCAAGGAGCCTGGTTGACGGAGCATGCGAATGCCATTGTTTTGTCCAAGGCTTTCCTCGTCAAAAAAGTCCTTGGAGCCGACATAGGCCAAAACCTCCGCAGTTGCATTGTCCACCACCAAAACCGCCGCTGAAGAAATGTTGCGCTCTGCGAGTTTTTGGAGCTCCGCCTGCACAATTTCCTCAACCCGCTTTTGAAGGCTTAAGTCCAAGGTGGTTTCGAGGACAACCGCCTCCTCCATCTTCAAGGCCTTCAAACGGCCAACCACTTCTTCCACAAAATGAGGCGCTTCAAATGCCGCCCTCAAAGACGAAAAATCCAAAGGCGCCTCTTTGGCAAGCTGCAACTCTTCAGCCGTTATAAATTGGTTGGCAAACATACGCTCCAACACCCACAGCTGACGTTGCCTCAGTTTGGGGAGGTTGCGGTGAGGGTTGTATGCCGTGGGGCCGCGGGGAATTGCCGCCAGCAGCGCCGCCTGCGCCATGGACAAGTGCTCCGCCCTCCTTCCAAAATAAAGCAAAGAGGCCGCCTCCACGCCAACCGTTTGGTTCCCCAAGTCCACACGGTTTATGTACTGCATTAACACCTGCCTCTTGGAGGTATGCGCCTCCAGACGCAAAGCCCACAAGGCTTCCTTCAGCTTTCCTCCCAAAGTTTTTTTGCGCGGTACAAGCTTTCTTGCCAGTTGCTGGCTTAAAGTGGAGCCTCCGGCAACCACCTTCTTCGCCTTCACATTCAGCCAAATGGAGCGCACAATAGCTTTGGGAGAAACTCCCACATGTCCATAAAAGCCTGCGTCCTCGGCAGCGAGAATGGCGTGGACAAAATGAGGCGGAAGTTGCTCTTCAGCAAGCGCAATGGCGCGGCCTTTCTGGGTGGGCAACTCGCGAATGAGAAGTCCATTCCTGTCCAAAATGCGTAAGGAAGCAACCGGCCGCAAATCCAAAAGGCCCGGAGGCAAAGGCTGCATAAGCCATGCAGCCACCAGCAAAGCCGCTGCAAAAACAAGGCCTGCTGCAACTTTTAAAACAAAGCGCATGCGGTGCTCAAGGTTGTATGCCCAAAGAAGGCAGGACTTCAAACACGGAGGCGGCGGTGCTTCCCCATACGTCAGGCTGGTACATGAGAGAGGCGGTGGCGGGCTTTAAAACAAATTTCCCAAGGGTTGTCGCGCGCGCCCAAAAACGGTACTCGTAGGTGCCCGGAGGCAACTCATCCGCAAACAACACCACCTTCGAGTCTCTCATTTCTATGTGGTTGAAAGCAGACTCCCAAACAGGGCGGTGGGTTTCTAAATCCCCCAAGTCAACAGAGCCGACGGAAGTTTCCAGCGAGGCGTTAATGGCTTCCAAGCCCGCAGGCAAAGGCACTTCAACGGCCACAAAATTTCGAAACTGGTTGGTGGCAATGCGCACCACCACGCGCACCCTCTCTCCGGCCCAAGCCTGTCTCGTTTGGAGCCTTGTGTCCTCAGGCTCAAACCAATGCTGCACAGCCATGCCTCTTTCCACAGGGGCTTTGGGCAACTCCTGGCTCATAGAGCGAAGGAGTGCGGAATAATAGAGAATGCCTGTGCCTTCTCTTTCAAACGCAAGCTTTTGGGGCTCTCCAGGCGTGCCGGAGTTTAGCAGCTTCTCCATGGGCACGTGTGCATGCTCTGCTTTGAGGCTTCTTCCTTTAAAGGTTTTTTCCAAAACAGCGCCCTCTGCCCACAGTGCTCGGCCAACAAAGTCCGGCGCCTCTCTCTCTTTTTGGCGCAGCACCTCCACCAGCCCCATGAGGGCGAAGGCCGCCTCCTGCGTTGAGTTCCATGAGCCATCCTTTCGCCGCGCGTCCTCCGTCAAATAACGCACCATTTTTGTAACATAGGGGTGCTGGGGCGAAACCGCTGCCAAAGTCTGCAACACGGCCCCCGTCGTCCGTACGGGAGAGGTGAAAAAGTCTCTTATGCCTTCCTCGTCTTCAATATAAACCGCCTTGGCCGTTTCGCGGGCTTTGGACAACAACTCGCCAAGCAGCTTCTCCGCTTGAGAGCGCTCTCCCTTCCCCATCCACATTGCATATGCCAACAAGGCCTTGGAGAAGGTTGAAACCTCGTCTTGTTGTTTTAACAGCTCCGGGTAATAGCTGGGCTTGGGTTTTTGCATGCGTGCCAACACATAGGCGGCCATAATGCGCGCCTGTGTGTCTGCTTTCCAATAGCCACAATCCGAAGCGCGCCCTCCCAAAACCGCCTCTAAATATTTTTCGGCTTGGAGCAGCTTCTCGGGTGAAACTTTGAAGCCCACCTCTCGTGCTCTCCATAGGGCGAGTGTTGTAAAACTGCTTGCCCAGGGGCTGGAGCAGCGGGAGCTTTCCCAATAACGGAAACCTCCTTCCAAGGCTTGCATGCCCAGCAACTCATCCACCGTCTTTTGCACCACCTCATCCGGGTGCGCATGGTTGCGCAAACTCGGCTCCTGCGCACGCCAACGGTTCCAAATGGAAAGCAGCTCCACATCCGCCTCACTTTTGCCAGGCCACGGCATTTGGAATAAGCCTGCCATTTCACGCAGCGCAATAAATGGAATTAGCCTGGAAGCGCGTTGCTCCGCACAGCCATAGGGGTATTGGACAAGCTGCTTAAAGCCCTCTTCCAAATGGCCCATGGCGGTTGAAGAAAGTTGCACCTCCAGGCCTCCAAAGCTTGCTATGGCATGGGGGGGCAAAGCTATGCCCTCTGTCTTCTTGAGGGGTGCTTTGGAGCCGGCGCCGTCTATTTCTCCATATACGGCATACACCTGGGGGAGTTGGGCTTTTTCCACATAAAGTGCTTCTTCCACGCCGTCGCTCAAATTCCCCATGTTGACGCGAAATATAAATTTCGCCTCCCCTTCTTCCTTTGCCACAAAATGAAAACGGACTTCCTGGGGCTTGCCTGGCGTCACCGCCACCTTCTTGCTGCTTTCTCCTTCCAACCGTACAGGGCCTTGAGGGTGCGCCGTCACTGTGGCCTCCGCCCTGCTTAAGCCTGTGTCCATGGCATGGACAACAACGCCTGCTTCAAATGCATCGCCTACCCTCAAAAACCTGGGCAATGCCGGTTGTGCCATGAGAGGCTTATTCACCTGAATATGCGTCTCGCCCGTGCCAAACCGGTTGTCCTTGCCCACGGCCACGGCCATAATGCGAAACTTTGTCATATTGTCGGGGAGTTTAAATTTCACCCGCGCTGTGCCATGCTGCGTCAACAGGCGGGGGTTGAAGTAGACGGTGGTTTTAAAGTCACTTCGAATGCCCATGCCTCTTTTCCCCTCCTCGCCGCCACCGCCGCCTTCGGCTTCGCCTTTTTCTTCTTTGGCCCTCATATACACCAAATTCAACAAGGGCTCCGCCAAGCGGGTGGCAAGCCCTCGCTCGCCATAAATGGACTCTACAATGTCCGGCGTTTTGTAGGCTGTCAGCGCCAAAACAGCCTCGTCCACAACATACAAAGTCACTTCTGCGTCTGCCGCTTTTCCTTTAAAGTCTGCTACTGCCAACTCGACGGTTACCTCTTCCTGGGGCTTATAGGTGGCTTTGTCTGTTTTGAGAGAAACCTCCAGGCGCTTCTCCTTCTTCTCCACTTTAAACCCAACAAGCCCCATCCTCACAGCAGGGCGTCCCGCATCACCTCCGGGCTCCATTCCTCCTTGCATAAGCCGCGGACGCATTGCCAATACGCTGACAAAAGCGTTGGGTATCATCTCCTCTGTTATTGGAATTTCAAGCTTGTGCAGGGAGCTTTTCAGTTGGACAACGTGTTTGCGCATAACACCATCGCGCTCCACCGTCACCAAGGCCGTCGCTTCGGGGTAGGGGGACTTTACCAAAATGCTGGCCGTGTCGCCGACAGCATAACTCCCCTTGTCGGGCACCAATTCCAATGTCTGCTCTTCATTGCGGTTCCAGGAAATAAACCCTTCACCCAAAACATAGAAGCTGTCTTGGGAGCGGTGCACACGTCCCTCCTCGTCTTTTACCTCCGCCTTCGCGACATAATAGCCAGGCATGTCCACCACAAACTCGCAGGCGCGGCCTGGAATGGCTGACATGAGGCTGCAGCGTTTCACTTCCGTTTCTTGTCTTTCGCTGAGCGTCCTAAAGCCACCTGTCGCATCCTTCTGCTCAATAACCCTCCAATCAACGCGGCTTAGCCAAACCTCCACAGGCTTTCCGTCGACAGGCTTGCCTTGTATATCCACCACCATGACGCCTACTTCGCTGGGCTTGTTCACTTGGGGGTAGGTGCTGGGGGCCTTCAACCCAACCAGGTAGGCCGAGGGGAAGACGGAAAGGTGGGTGCTGCCGCCGGCCATTTGTCTGTCCAAGTCCGTGGCGGCAGCCTCAATGGTATAGGTGTAGGCGCTCTCTTTGGGCGCCTCCACGGAGCGAAGGGCAACGGTATAGTCGCCGCCCTTGCCTGTTTTTCCGCTCCCTGAGGCAACGCGGGACAACTCTGCGCCGCTGCCACCCCAAGGCTCACACTCCCAGCATGTCGCTTGCTCTCCAAAAACATACAGCGGCACCTGCTCAAAACCCAGAGGCTTAGGCTGCCTAAATATGCTCCACTTGAGGGGCGCCTCGGACATGGGGGAGCCAAAATAATAGCGAGCGTCCACGTTAACGTGCAAAGGCTCCCTCATCAGCAACTCTTTTTTGGCCGGCGTCAACACAACCGCAAACTTCGGCGCGCGGTATTCCTCAACGGCAAAGGCGCCACTCACGGAGAGAGTTGCGTCTGCAGAGGAGGCCTCTATCCAACAGCTGCCCAAGGAAACGTCTTTGGGAATGTGCGTTGAAATGGAAAAAGTGCCCCAAGCCGACAACTCCACCTCCTTCTTCCACATGGGTTTGCCGCTGTGCCCGCAGTCGGCTGTTACACGCATTCGCGTACCGGCCGGGGGCACTGTCCACTCGCCAAGCTTTATGGAGCGCACAACACCTTTGGCGTGTATTTCATCCCCCGGCCTATAAACACCTCTGTCGGTGAAGAGGGCCCCTTGGGACTCAACCTCTCTTGAAAGCCAACCCCCTCTCAGGCCAAACTGCCATGCGCTAAACATTTCCCAGTTGGTGCTTGTTACCGCCACTTTATTCCCCTGCTTGGCAACAATAAAAAGGTTGTTGGCATTCTCATGTTCCTGCGTTCGCGCCCCCTTCAATGCCTCGGCTTGCCAGCCTGGCATGGAAACCAAACCCTGTTTGTCACTTGTCCCCTTCCACAGCCGTTGGCCGTGTTTGTTTAACAACTCAACTTCAGCACCTGCAATGCTTTGAGCGTCTTGCATGCCGGTAAGCCATGCGGCAGAGTTTGCATGGCCTATTTTGGCGTGGACAACAAAGTCCGCCACTTGCACCAAAGTGCTGGCCCTCCTCATGGAAGGGTGTGTTGGGTCCTCTATGTGAAGGAAAACAAACCCGCCCTCTTCGGGCTTGGCCAGGAGTGCCTTCAGCTCCACCTTGTGTGAGGCTTGGGCATTTCGCGCAGCCTTCAGTTGGAGGGCGTGCTGTACGTCAGGGCCTCTTCTCAAAAACTCCGTTATGGCGGCAACAGGGTTGTCCCGGTAGGCCAAATGGAAGTTTCCATGCAAGCGCATAAACTCTTCAGCGCTTAGCCGCCAAGCCCGGAGTGTGGCTTGCTCCAGGTTCCGAAAAGAAAGCGGCAGTCCTTTGTCCAGCTGGCTTAACTCCACCAGCGCATTGGCACCCCCCAAATCCAAGTATGCGTTTAAGTCCGCTGTCGTTTCATGGACAACAAACTCCGCCTCCAACGCTTGCTCAAAGGCGTCCTTCAACCCCTTCTCAAGCCGTATCTCATAGGCGGTGCCAGGGGAAAAAGAGGCATACACGTCCGTGTATATTTCCCTGTAAGTATTGCAATAGCTGCCGGACACCGTCACAGGCGGCGTTGTTTTGAGTTTTTCTTTCAGCGAGTCTCCACTCAAACAATTGTTGGCAAAAATACGCAAGGGCCCCGTCGCGGAAAGGGTTTCCACCTTCTCCACCCGCAAAGGGCCGTGCGTTTGCCAATGGCGCTCTACACTTTTTTCGGTGTGCAGCGGGCCTTCTGCGGACTTGAGGGGAGAAACCCGCAAATGAATTTTCCGCTCCAACTCCAGGGGGCGGGCTGTCGTCAGCACGTAGGTTGTTTGCCTCAAAAAAGCCGCATTGCCCTCACTCAGCCTCGCCTCCTCACTGCTTTCCTCGTGGCTTGTCAGCTCGCCTCTCGCCCTGCGTGCTTCCCTTTCTTTTTCCAGCCGCTCTCTTTGGGTGAATTTTTCCTCAAGCCGCAATGCCATGGGCGCCTCCACACCGCTTTGCACCAGCACAACCTGCTCCAGCAAATGCCTCTCATCCACCGCCTGGTTAAACACCAACTCAATGCGGGGAGAGCGCTCCAAATGCCCAAAGCCTGTCTGCGGAGAGAGGCGCAAAAGCTCTATGCGCTCATTTTGCGCAACAAAGGAATAGGCCTCTTGCAGCTTTGCGCCGTTGAGTGCCTGGAGCCCTGGTTGAATGTGTACCGTATACTCCGTGGACAGCGGCGGCGGCTTTGAGGGCACAAACTCCACGGTGGTGGAGCCCAGCCAACGCCATTCCCCCTCCAGCGGGGGCTCTATCCTCGCAAAGGGCTGGCCTTCTACCAAAATGGGGCCTCCCCCCAAAACCTGCACCGGCTCTGAAAAGACAAGCGTCGGCCCAAAGGTGCGCTCTCCGTTTTGGGCGCGGCTTGCCACCACCTTCAACTCGCCTGAAGGCATAAGCCCTGGCCTGCCTTCTGCAGGTGCCAACAGAGGCGGCGCAGGCAAGGGCTCCAAGAGGCGTAGCTGCTCCGCCGCCTCACCCGGCGCTTGGGGCTTTTGCTTTAAACAACCTTCACAGCCCCACATGCCAAGGGCAAGCATGGCAATGCTTAAAAACGAAGCAACTCTCATGGAAAACCTCCCCGGTAAAAAACAAAAACAAAAAAACCGACGGCACAAAACCGACGGCATTCAAACACTGCGCAAAAACATACCTCAATGCCTGGGGCCCAAACATTGTGCTAAAAGGTTTTGGGCTCTGCGAGAGAAGGTTGTATGCCAGCCTGGAATGCAAGGGCTTGAATATATCCGCATCCGAGGTGCGCGCGAGCACAATTTGAAAAATGTTTCTTTGGACATTCCCAAACACCAGTTGGTGGTTTTTTCGGGTGTCTCCGGAAGTGGCAAAAGCAGCCTGGCCTTTGACACCCTCTATGCCGAGGGGCAGCGGCGCTATGTTGAAAGCTTGTCGGCGTACGCCAGGCAGTTTTTGGGGCAACTGGAGAAGCCCAAGTATGACAGCATTCGGGGGCTTTCTCCCAGCATTTCCATTGAGCAGAAGGCGGCCTCCTCCAACCCACGCTCCACGGTGGGGACGGTGACGGAAATTCATGACTTTTTGCGCGTGCTGTATGCCTCGCTGGGGGTGCAGCATTGCCCCAGCTGCAACCTGCGCGTCAGCAACCAAAGCGCCCAACAAATTGCCGACGAAATCCTCAAACTGCCTGCCGGGCACAAATTTCAACTCCTCTCGCCGCTGGTGCAGCAGCGCAAAGGCGAATTCAAAGAGTTGCTCCAGGACGCACTCAAGCGCGGCTTTGTGCGCGCGCGCATTGATGGGAAGCTGGTTTCCTTGGAGCAGAAGCTCTCGTTGAGCAAAAAACACAAGCATGACATTTTGCTCGTCATTGACCGCTTGGTGATGGCGGAAGGCATCCGCGAGCGCCTCATGGACTCGGTGGAGGCGGCCCTCAAAGAAGGCAAGGGCATGCTGGTGCTTTGCGACGAGAAGGGAGAGGGGGACAAAGTCTTCAGCGAGCTGAACGCCTGCCACCGCTGCGGCCTCTCCTTCCCGGAACTCACCCCTGCCCGCTTTAGTTTTAACCACCCCCTGGGTATGTGCCAAGACTGCAATGGCCTGGGCACCAAACCCGAAATGGATGTGGAGCTTATTATTCCCAACAAGAAACTCTCCATCCGCGAGGGCGCCATTGAGGTGTGGGCCACCTCCATGGCCAAAGGCGAAGGCTGGACCGCCGAGCTTATTGAGAGCCTCGCCCGCGCCTTTGACATTGACTTGGACTGCCCCTGGGAAAAACTCCCGCCCAAAACGCGCACCCTCCTCCTCGAGGGAAGCCAGGGCGAGTCCTTCCGCGTCAAGCATGCCTCCTTCGGGCAGTGGCAGCAAACCTGGGAGGGTGTGCTGCCCATGCTCATGCGCCGCTTCAAAGCCACGGGCTCCGAGGCCATGCGGCAATATTATATGCGCTTTTTTAGCAACAAAGCCTGCCAAAGCTGCCAAGGAGAGCGCCTTGCCCCGGCCTCCCGCTCGGTGAAACTCCATGGCGTTAAACTCAGCGAGTTAACTCGCCTGTCCATTGAGGAGGCCAAACGCTTCCTTGAAAGCCTCGCCCTCTGTGCGCATGAAAAATCCATCGCCTGCGAGTTGCTCAAAGAAATTGGCCACCGCCTGGGCTTTTTGTGCAACGTCGGCCTGTCTTATTTGAGTTTGGACAGGAGTGCGGCCACGCTGTCGGGCGGGGAGGGGCAGCGTATCCGCCTGGCTTCTCAACTGGGCAGCGAGTTGACAGGCGTGCTTTATATTTTGGATGAGCCTTCCATTGGCCTTCACCAGCGCGACAATGCGCGTCTGCTTTCTACGCTTGAGCAACTTCGGGACTTGGGCAACACCGTTTTGGTGGTGGAGCATGACGAGGAAACCATCCGCGCGGCAAACCATATTGTGGACTTTGGCCCGCATGCGGGCCAGCAAGGTGGGCACATTGTGGCGCAAGGCAGCCTTAAGGACATTCAAAAAAGCCCCCAAAGCCTCACGGGGGGCTTCCTCTCTGGCCGCCTCCACATTGAAACGCCCAAGCGAAGGCGCGAGCCCAGTGCGCAAAAGCTGGAGCTTTGGGGGGCCAGGGAGCATAACCTCAAAAACATTGATGTGGTGTTTCCGCTGGGCACCCTCATCGCTGTCACCGGAGTGTCGGGGGCGGGCAAAAGCACCCTCGTCAACAACATTCTGCTGCCTGCCCTCATGAAGCACCTTCATGACAGCCCTGCCACCGTCGGCGCCTACAGCCAATTGCGCGGCCTGCAGTTTCTCGACAAAGTTATTTCCATTGACCAAAAGCCCATTGGGCGGACACCGCGCTCCAACCCCGCCACGTATACGAAGGTTTTTGACAGCATCCGCAACGTGCTGGCCCAAACCCCCGAGGCCCGGGCTTTTGGCTATTCCCCCGGGCGCTTCAGCTTCAATGTGAAAGGCGGGCGGTGCGAGGAGTGCCACGGGGATGGCGTTAAGTGCGTGGAGATGCACTTTTTGGCCGACGTTTTTGTGGCCTGCGAGGTATGCGGGGGCAAACGCTTCAACGAGCGGGGGCAAACGCTTCAACGACGCCACCTTGCGCGTGAGGTATAAAGGGAAAAACGTTTCTGAAATTCTCGAAATGACGGTGCAGGAGGCCGCGTCTTTTTTTGGGGTGCACAAGGAGGTTGCGCGCATTTTGCAGACGCTGGAGGACGTGGGCCTTTCTTATTTGAAACTTGGCCAGCCCAGCCCCACCTTGTCGGGCGGCGAGGCCCAGCGCGTCAAGCTTTCGAGGGAGCTGGCCAAGGTAGCCACGGGGAAAACCCTCTATATTCTCGATGAGCCTACGACGGGGCTGCATTTTGACGACATTCAGAAGTTGCTTCGGGTGCTGGGCCGGCTTGTGGAGGCGCACAACACGGTTGTCGTCATTGAGCACAACCTCGACGTCATTAAGTGCGCGGACTGGGTGGTGGACTTGGGCCCCGAGGGCGGAGACAAGGGCGGCCATTTGGTAGCCCAAGGCCCCCCGGAAGATGTGGCCAAGGTGAAGCAAAGCTATACGGGGCAATACCTCAAGCCATTGTTGGCACCTGCGCTATAAAAGCAGGCGCCCAAGCAGCTGACGCCAACGTTGAAGCTGCTTAAGCTTTCGCTTTGGCTTTCTTCTTCTTCACAGGTTTGGCCGCCGCTTTTGCAGCCGCTTTGGCGGGCTTGGCTGTCTTTTGTGCAGGCTTTTTTGCGGCTGCCTTGGCAGGTTTGGCAGGGCTTTTCGCGGTTTTTCGCGTTTTTGTTTTGGCAGCCAGCAACTTCGGCTTGGAGACGGTTTTCTCTGTCGCCATGGCCGCCGTTTTCGCCGTGGCTTTGGGCGCTGTTTTCGCCTTTGCCTTCGCCTTTGCCTTTTGGGCTTTGGGCTTTTTTCCGCCTTGCGCTGACAGCCACTCTCGCCTTAGCTGAAGCAACTCCGTGGCGCGCTCTATGCCCAAGCTGGAAGGCTCATCCCCCTGCCTTAGGGAGGCATTGGTTTCCCCATCCGTTACATAAGGGCCAAAGCGGCCTTTTTTGAGGAAAATGTCGCGCCCTGTCTCGAGGCATTTTCCCAAACTCTGCGCCGGCTCCGCCGCCGTGCGGCCCTGCAGGCGTTTTTGCGGCTCCTTCAACAGGCGGTGGGCTTCCTCAAGCGACAACTCAAAAAGCTTGCCCTCATAGGCTTCGCCCAAGTTGCGGCTTTGGGTGCCGTGCTTTAAATAGGGGCCAAACTTCCCTGTATACAGCCATACCTCTTTGCCTTCTGCTTCTCCCAACAGCTTGGGCAAGGAAAGCAATTGCAAAGCTTCCTCCAACGTCAACGTCTCCACCTGCTGGTGCTTCAACAAAGAGGCCGTCTTGGGCTTTTGCTGCTCCTGCGCCTCCCCCAATTGTACATAGGGGCCAAAGCGGCCTGCCTTCAAAAAAACCGTTTTGCCTGTTTCAGGCTCCACCCCCAGGGTTTTGTCGCCTTTGGGCGCCTTCAAAAGCTCCAAGGCTTTGTCCACCGTCAACTCATCCGGCAGCACCTCCTCACTCAGTGAGGCCGTTTCGTCGCCGCGTTTAATATAGGGGCCAAAGCGGCCTGGTTTTACCATGACGGGCTCGCCCTGCTCGTCTTTGCCCAATACAATGCTGTTCACTTCCGCCGCGTCAATGGAGTCCAACTCGTCTCTCACGCATGAAAACAAACCGGAGCGGCCAGGGGCTTTGGGGGTGCCATCTCCCCAATAAAACTGCTTCAAATAGGGGAGCTTTTGCTTCTCGCCTGAAGCAATTTCGTCCAAGTCATCCTCCATGCGCGCCGTAAAAGCATAGTCCACCAACTCCCCAAAGTGCTTGTCCAACAACTGCACCACCGCAAAGGCTGTCCAGCTGGGCACCAAAGCCTGGCCGCGCTTTTGCACATATTTGGCCTTTAACGTTTCCAAAATGGAAGCATAGGTGGAGGGGCGGCCTATGCCCAACTCCTCCAGCTTCTTCACCAGCGTTGCCTCTGTATAGCGCGCAGGCGGCTGCGTCTGGTGCGCGCGCGCCTCCACCTCCTGCGGCGTTAGGGCCTGGCCCAAAGCCACATTGGGCAGCGGCTTGTCCAGCCCGTCCGCCTCGCCTTCTTCGCCCTCTGCCTCGGAATAAACGCGCAAATAGCCCGCAAACGTCAACGTCCTGCCTGTGGCGACAAACTCCGCCGCCTTCCAGGGAAGCTGGGTGGCCCCCAGCTGGCCTTCCAGCTTTAATGTACGGCTCATGCCCTGGGCATCCGCCATTTGGGAGGCCAAAGTCCGCTTCCAAATTAACTCATATAACTTCCATTCCAGGGGGCTCAGTTGGGCCTTGAGGTTTTCGGGCGTTTGGAAGCGCTCTCCGGCGGGGCGAATGGCCTCGTGGGCTTCCTGGGCTTTTTTCACTTTTTTGGCAAATTGCCGGGGCGAGGGCGAGAGGTATTCCTTGCCAAACAGCTCCTCAATGTGCCCGCGCGTGGAGGCCATGGCCGAGGGGGAAAGCTGCGAGGAGTCCGTGCGCATGTAGGTAATATAGCCGCGCTCATAGAGGCTTTGCGCAAGCCCCATCACCTGCTTGGCCGAAAGCCGCAGTTTGCGTCCGGCTTCCTGCTGCAAGGTGGAAGTCATAAACGGCGGCTTCGGCGAGGAGCGGCTGGGCTTTTGTATGTCCTCCGTTATGAGGAAGGGCTGCACGCTGAGTGCCTTGGCCAACGCTTTGGCCTCGTCTTGCTTAAGCACATAGGCATTTGTGGTGCACAGGCCCTGGGCGTCAAAGTCCTTGCTTTGCGCAATCTTCTTCTTGTCCAAGGCCACAAGCTGCGCATGGAAGGCGGGCGGCCCCGCAAAAAGCGCCTGCACATCCGCAAAGGAGGCTGCGCGAAAGCGCATGCGCTCCTGCTCTCTTTCCACCAGCAGGCGAATGGAGGGGCTTTGCACGCGGCCGGCCGAAAGCCCCGTCTTCACCTTGCGCCACAGCACGGGAGACACCTCGTAGCCGTAGAGGCGATCCAAGGCGCGCCGCGCTTCTTGCGCGTCTACCAGCAGCGGGTCTATGTCGCGCCAATGCTCCTTGGCATACACAATGGCCTTCTGGGTTATTTCGTTGAAAACCATCCGCTTTATGGGAATTTTGGGTTTGAGTACGGAAACCAAATGGAAGGCAATGGCCTCGCCCTCCCTGTCCTCGTCGGTGGCGAGGAAAAGCTCATCCGCTCCCTTCAGGGCTTGGCGGAGTTTGCCCACCACTTCTTTCTTCTTCACCTCGTAGGAGAGGGCAAAGTCCTCCTCTACATCCACGCCCAAACCGCTCTCCGGCAAATCCACCACATGGCCTATGCTGGCCAATACAGTGCAATTTTTGCCAAGAAACTGAGCAATTGTTTTGGCCTTGGCCGGAGACTCGACAACCACCAGGGACTTGAGGGACATATTTCATTCACTTTGGCGCACACTTTGGCGCAAAAAAAGAAGGAGAAAAACCTGCACAACCACCAACCACAGCCCAATGCCGGGGAAACGCATTCCCCAAAACCGTCGTTTTGTCAAAAGACACTTGCTTGTGCTACGCAGAAGCTGCTTTTTTCAACATTATTTGTGCTACCCCTATGCGCTTTTGGCTTTCTCCCATTGTGGCCTTCGCCCTCCTCCTGGCCTTTTTGCCTGCCTGCCACATGCCGGCCCTCCCTTCAGAGGCACCGCCAGACGAGGAAGGGCTTTGGTTGAAAAATGTCCGCCTCTACAGCGCCCAAGGCAACCAACTGCAGCTGTTTGGACAGCTTGCAGAAGTCCGCTTCTACGCGGAGCAACGCTTGCTCACATCCACGCGTGCCAACCTTCTATGGGTTTTGGAGGGGCTTCAGTTTCAAGCAGAGCACCTCCATGCACGCATGGACACCCAGGAAGCCTGGGCCCCAGAGTATTGGCAATTCCAAACCCAGGACGACAGCTTTGGAGAAGGCACCGCCGCTTATGGCCATAAAGATGGGCTGGGGCATATGTATGCGCAAACCCAAAAGCCCTTGCGCCTTTGGCAAAATGAAAACACCCTGGAGGCCAAGGCAGCCCATTGTGAGGCCAAAACAAAAAATTGTGAGTTTTTGGGCGCTGTAAAAACCAACTTAAGCAAAGCAGAATAATGGCACCTTTTTTCTTCAACACTCCGCAAGCCTCACCCGCCATGCTGCCCAAGGCCATGCGGCCAGAGGGCGCGCTATGAGTCCTGTTTGGGTGCTCCTGCTGCTCCTGGGCGCCGGCCCGCAGCCTGCCAAAAAAATTGAAATTTCCGCTGACCGCCTGCAGGTGCTCGGCCATGAAAACAAAAGCATTTACCGAGAAAATGCGCATGTCCTCAGTGAGGACATGGAGCTTCGCTGTGACGAGCTTTCTGTTTTTTATACCCGTCAGCGCACCGTCCTTCGCATTGAAGCGCATGGCCAGGTGCAAGCCAGCAACCAGCACAACCGCGCCACAGGAGAGCAGGCGGTTTTCCATAATGAAACCGGCCTCCTGGAAGTTGTTGGCAACCCCGAGGCCCAATTCCTCGGCGGCTTCATCCGCGGCACCCGCGTGCTTTTTGACACACGCACCCAAGAGGCCCTTGTTGAAAACCCCCAAACCCTGTTGCAAAACACCCAAGAGGGGGCCCACGAGGGCACCACCCCAGAGGCAAAGGCCAAAGAAGGCGAGGTGCATATTGTGGCGGAGCAACTCAAATTGGAGCGTGACAGCAAAACCGCCACCTGGCAGCGCCAAGTGCAGCTGCGCCGCGGCCCTTTGCGGATGCGCTCACCTTCCTTGCGCGCTTTTTATGACGACAAGGGCCAACTCCAAAAAGCCATTGCCACAGGCGGCGTCGAGGTGGAAGACGGGCTCCGCTGGGCCAAAAGCCAAACCGCCCACTTGGACAACCAGCGTGGACTTATTGTTTTAACCGGAAACCCGGAAATAAAAGAGGGCAACCACCACCTCCGTGGAAGCCGCATCCGCTTTGTTATTGGCAAACACACCCTCACGGTGGAAAATGCCAAAACCCTCCTGGAGGTGTCCAAGCCGTGAGCTTTTCACCAAAACTTTGCCCCCGGGGGTGGCCCCCTCTCGCTGGGGCCCCATACCCTTTCTCCGGGGCCCCATACCTCTACAGGAGGGCGTTTTTTTGTCCATGTCAGCTGTCCTAGAAGCCAGCGCTTTGGTGAAGCAATTTAGAAAACACCGGGTGGTAAACCAGGTTTCTTTTTCCGTTTCCCCCGGAGAAGTGGTTGGCCTGCTGGGCCCCAATGGGGCGGGAAAAACCACCAGCTTTAACCTGGTGGTGGGGCTCCTCAAACCCGACGGCGGCCAAGTCCACCTGGCGGGCAAAAATTTGACGGGCTTGCCTTTGCACCGGCGTGCGCGCTTGGGGCTTGGCTATTTGCCGCAAGAAGCTTCCATTTTTCGAAAGCTTACCGTGAAGCAAAACTTTCTTGCCGTCTTGGAGCTTGACAAAACGCTGACAAAAGCCCAGCGCGAAGCGCGCGCACAAAGCATGGTGGCGGAGTTTGCGTTGGAGCATGTACATGACAACTTGGGCGAAAACCTCTCGGGCGGAGAAAGGCGACGCACGGAAATTGCGCGCGCTTTGCTGGCCAACCCCTCCATTCTCCTTTTGGATGAGCCTTTTGCAGGCGTGGACCCCATTAACATTGCTGAACTGCAAAAGGAAATTGCGCGCCTGCGGGCCAAGGGCTTGGGGATATTAATTACGGACCACAATGTGCAGGACACTTTGCGCGTCTGCGACAGGGCCTACCTCATTGTCAACGGAAAAATCCTCGAAGAAGGCTCCCCTCAAAAACTCAGCCAGTCCCAACGCGCACGCAGCCTCTACCTGGGTGAGCATTTCCAGCTCCAAACCCCCTCAACAACAGCCCTAAATGAATAGCGCCCCACCAGTTTTGGGTTGAAGGGCGCGCCGAAGAGGCCCCCTCCAACATAAAACACTCTGGGGTTTTTCTCTCCCCTTTGCTACTCTCCGTTGGCACGGATTTTGTCCGAATGCGCCTTCCAGGAGAACAACGACAAGCCATGGCAATGGAAATGCGACAAAGTTTGAAGCTTGCACAACAGCTGGTGATGACGCCCCAGCTGCAACAAGCTATTAAACTGCTTCAACTCTCCCAGCTGGAGCTTTTGGAGCAACTCCAAGAGGAAATAGAGCAAAACCCCATTTTGGAGGCCACGGAAGAGAAATTCGAAGCGGAGGCAGAAAACTATACGCCGGGGGAGCTTTCTCTCGAGGCGGATACGGCGGAGCTGCCGCCGGACTTTGAGCCCCCAGTGCCTGAAAATGCCCCGGAATATACGGCGCAGGACAACCCTCCTGAAATGGACTGGGATGCGTTTCTCAACAGCGACCAATTTAGAGAAACCCCGCCGGAAGACAAAGGCAAACCCTCTGAGCACAACGAGTTTCCCGGCTTTGAAACCCACCTCGTCAAACCCATAAGCCTTTTTGAGCACCTCTTCGCTCAGGTGCGCCTCATTCGCTTCAACGAAGCCCAGCAGCGCATCGCCTGGCTCATTTTGGGAAACCTCAATGACGACGGCTATTTGGTGCTTCCTTCCGTGGAGGGAGATCCCCTCATTGCACTGGCCCGCGAGGCCGATGTGTCTTTGGGGCTTGCAGAGGGCGTCTTGCAACGCATTCAACGGCTGGAGCCTTTGGGGTGCGCAGCTCGGGACTTGCAAGAATGCCTGTTGCTGCAACTCAAAGCCCGGCCTTCTCCGAAGGCGCGCCTGCTGGCCACCATGCTCAAACGCCACCTCAAACTCCTAGAGTCCAGCAACCTGCCGGCCATCGCCAAGGAAATGAAAATTTCCCTGGAAGAAGCCATTGAGTGCTTCAAACTGTTGAAAAGCTTGGACCCTAAACCGGGGCGCAACCATTCAGGCGAGGAGGCGCCGCATATTACGCCGGACGTTTATATTTATAAGCATGGGGACAGCTTCACCATTGTCCTCAATGACAATGGCCTCTCCAAGCTGCGCATTTCCAGCACCTACCGCAATGCCCTTCAGCAAGGGGAGTTGTCGCCCGGGGCTACCAAAAGCTTTGTGCAGGAAAAATTGAAGAGCGCCCTGTGGCTTATTCGCTCCATTCACCAGCGCCAGCGCACCATTTATAAAGTGACAGAAAGCATCATTAAGTTTCAAAGCGAGTTTCTCGACAAAGGCGTCGGCTTCTTAAAACCCCTCATTTTGCGCGACATTGCCGATGACATTGGCATGCATGAGTCCACCATTTCTCGCGCGACAACCCACAAATATGTGCATACCCCTCAGGGGATTTTTGAGCTTAAATATTTCTTCAACTCCTCCATCTCCTCCTCTGCGGGGGAAGACCTGGCCAGCGAGGCCGTCAAAAACCACATCCGCCAGCTGGTGGCTCAAGAGCACCCCCAAAAACCCTACTCGGACCAAAAACTCGTTGAGCTCCTCCATGCCAAGGGGATTGATATTGCGCGCAGGACCATCGCAAAATACAGAGAAATGCTGGGCATTCTCCCTTCCAGCAAGCGTAAGCGCTATTTCTAAACCGGTTTAGGCCCCAAGGGCCCCTAGTGAAACCAAAACTGTGCACTCCACCTTCCTTGTGGCTGCCTATCCCCAATCCCTCCAAGAAGAGATAAAGCAATACTTAGGTTTTCTTCGCAAAACCATGTAGAATTTAACAGTGCCCCAAAGACGTTCTCATCTCTTTTCTATGACGCTTTCAAAACTCGGCATAAGACAGCATTTGAAGAGCATTCCGCAGGCACTTTTCTTAACACATTTCTCTCAACAACTCTGGCTCGCTTGCATTGGAGAGGCTACTGCATGCAATTGAACATCACCTTTCGTCATATGGATCCGCTGGACAGTCTGAAAAACTATGCCCAAGAAAAGGTAGAAAAAGCGAATAAATACCTGGACAGGGCGGGAGAAGCCAATGTTGTCCTCTCTCTGGAGAGGCACTTGCACCAGGCCGACATTACCATTACCTCCGGACCTTTTGTCCTTCGCGGAAGAGAAAAAAGCGAGGACATGTACGCTTCCATTGACAAGGCCATGGGGCGCATTGAGAAACAACTGCGCCGCTATAAAGACAGGCTTAAAAACCACAACCGCCGTGAGCGTCTGCCTCAATACATTCACCCGGAGAATGAGGTGCATATTCGGCATGACGTCATGGAAGTCTCCGTGGCGGAAGAAAGCGGCATTGCGCTCAACCCACGCGTTATTAAAACCAACGAGTTTGTGACACAACCTATGACGGTGGACGAAGCGGTGATGCAAATGGACTTGCTGGACAACGACTTTATTGTCTTCACCAACACCCAGTCTGCGGAGCTCAACGTTATTTACCGACGCAAGGATGGGCACTATGGCCTCATTGAGGCCAGCCGACCTCCCTCCTCCAAGCAAACGCAAAGCGCCCCCTGAGGGAAAATACAACACCTTCAAGGATGCAAGGACATGCCGTGGCCTCGGGGGAATGGCCCTGCCGCCACGGGCAACTTGCCGGGGGTGTCTGCCTCACCCAGCAAAGCCCTCGCCGCCGCCTTTTGGGAGGCCGACAAATACGAGTAGGTAATGAGGAGGGCATCCACCTGGGGCAATGCCTCCAGCAAGAGGGGGTTGCCCAAAACCACCACCACGAGTTTTTTGGACACCGCCGCAATGCGGTGGAGCGCAGGCAGCTGGCGCATATGGCTTAAGCCTACCACCACCACATCCGCTTGGGCTGCACGCTCCAAAGCCTTGTTGGCGGCGGCGGGGTTGGCAGGCTTCAAAAAAGGAGACAAGGAAAAAACGTCGGCTTGTCGCTTCTGAGAAAGCGGCTCCGTCAAGGCTTTGTCCTGGGCAAACACCACCAGGCGAAGCTGTGGCTTGAGGGGCAAAAGCTGGTTGTCATTCCTCAGCAAAGTAATGGCTGCTTGCGCAATGTGCGCTTCGAGGGCTTTGTTTTTTCCAAAATGCTTCTGGCGCTCGGCCAAAGGCGGCAAAGGCTCAAACAGGCCTCTTTTCAATTTGAGCAACAAAAGCCGCCGCACAGAGGCATTTATCCGCTCTTCAGACAGGCGGCCTTGCTTGGCCGCCTCTTGCAAGGCGAGAAAAACTTCCTCCTTCTTTTGCGCCTGCCATGGAATTAACACCATGTCGGCGCCTGCTTCAATGGCCCTCACAGCGGCTTCGCCTGCAGAATATTGCCTGGCAATGGCCTCCATCTCCAACTCGTCTGTCAAAACGACGCCCTCAAAATTCAACTGGCCTCGGAGAATGCCGTCCAGCAATGCAGGTGAAAGCGTTGCCGGCACCAAATCTCCAGAAATTTTGGGCAAAGAGACATGGGCCGTCATCACCGCATCCAAACCCTGGCCAATAACAGCCCTAAACGGCTCCCATTGCAGCTGCATCTGCTCTTGGGTTTCTTCCAGCATCGGCAAGTCCTTGTGCGAGTCTATGGCCGAATGGCCATGCCCGGGGAAATGCTTGGCCACCGTCACCATCTGCACGCTTTGCTGCCCGCGTACAAAAGCTTTGCCCAGTTTGGAAACCATCTGCGGGTGGCTTCCAAAGGCGCGTGTACCCATCACGTTGTTTCGCAAATTGAGGCCCAACTCCACAACGGGCGCCAAATTCATATTAAACCCCAGCAGCCGCAAGTCCTCCCCCATCACTTTGCCCACTTGGAAAGCCAACTCTTCGGAGCCTGTGGCACCCAAAGCCATGGCGCTGGGCAACAACATGGGCGTATCCTCCACGCGGATGACGTTGCCTCCCTCCTGGTCCACCGCAATAAAGGGCGGAACCTTCCCCTCAAAAAGCCGGTAAAGCGCCTCATTCAACGCCGCCACCTGTGGGCTGGAGCTGACGTTGCGCTTAAAGAGACATACGCCTCCCACATGGAAGCGCTCCAACATGGCCGTGGTGGCCTCGTCCAACTCCCGCCCTGCAAAACCTACCATCATCATCTGCCCCAGCTTTTCTGGAAGGCCCATCTCCAAAAGCAATGCCTCCACTTTTGCTTCCTCTTTGGACAGCTTTGCCGGGGAAGCAGGCTTTGGAGCAGCAGCGGAAGCATGGGCCACAGCGCTTGGCGCCGGCTCAGGCAGCGGCGAAGAGGCTTTGGAGCACGCCATTCCCAGCACGAGGCAACATAAAATTTGAAAGTCTCTCACAAGGCACCCCATACCCCATTTGTTAGGCTTGCGCTTGGGAAATAGGCTTATTAGAAGCAGCTTGACATGCGTGTGCTCGACTTGCTTTCCCCCAAGGCCATTTGCCTTCGCCTCCAAGCCAACAACAAACAGGCCCTGCTGCGAGAGCTCGCCCAAACCCTCTCCTATGCACACCCAGAAATTTCCGCAGACAAATTCCTCCAAACGCTGGAGGCGCGAGAAAAACTGGGCTCCACAGGCTTAGGAGAAGGCGTCGCCATTCCCCACGGAAAGCTGGCGGAGTTGGGCACTCTGGTGGGCTGCCTGGGCATTAGCCACGAGGGGGTGGAGTTTGAGGCGTTGGACAAAAAAGCCAGCCACCTCTTTTTTGCTTTGGTTTCTCCAGAAAATGTCCCCGCCGCACACCTCAAGGCATTGGCGCGCATTTCTCGCCTGTTCCGCAATGCCTCCTTTAGAAAAGCCCTGCTGGCGGCCACCACCGCGGAAACCGTTTTGAGTTTGGTGGAAGCCCAAGACGTTTGAAAGGGTTTGTACACTTGCCCCCGCCACCTACGCCCCCGGGGGCCTTGGCCGGGCTTTGGGGCAAAATAGAGTTGCCTTGAAGCCAAGTCCTGATAGAACGCCTCTTCTCATATGTCAAAAAGACTGCCTTAAGGATGGCTTATGAAAATACTCGTCACCATAAAGCGGGTTGAAGACCCCGAGTCCAAAATACGGATAACGCCGGACGAGAGGGGCATTGTCCAAGAGGGCCTCAAATTTAAAATGAACCCTTTTGATGAGATTGCGGTGGAAGAGGCCCTACGCCTTGTGGCGAAGCACACAGGGGAAGTGGTGGCCGTCTCCATAGGCGGCAAGGAGGTGCAAGAGCAGCTGCGCCACGCCTTGGCGATGGGGGCAACCTCAGCCATATGGATAAACCACACGGAGGCGGTGGACCCGATGGGGATTGCTGCCATGCTGGCCAAGGTGGTGGAGATGGAGAAGCCGGACTTGGTGCTGATGGGCAAACAAGCCATTGACGACGACCAAAACCAGGTAGGCCAATATTTGGCGGAATATGCGCAAATGCCGCAGGCGACATGTGCCTCGAAGAGGGACTCCCTGGAGTCCGAAGCCGAAAAAAACAAACAGCCTGGCATTGTGCTTTCCGCAGACGGCACCTTCGCCACCCTCGCACGCGAGGTAGACGGCGGCCTTTTGCAGGTAGAATGCAAGCTGCCTGCTGTAGTAACGGTGGACTTGCGCCTCAACCAGCCGCGCTATGCCTCGCTGCCGGGCATTATGAAAGCCAAGTCCAAGCCCATTCGAGAGTTGACATGCGCCGCCTTGGGCATGAGCGCAAGCAACCATTTGCACATTCAAAAGTTGGTGAGGCCGGCCCAGAGGCAGGCAGGTGTTAGGGTGCCTGACGTTGCCTCCCTGGTGGACAAATTGCGCAATGAGGCCAAAGTCCTCTGAAGAGAAGGAGCAAACAATGGCGGTGGTTTTAATTTTTGCAGAAGTGCAGCGCGACGGACAGCTCCGCAAAGCAGCCTTGCATGCGCTGGCAGCGGGCAAAACATTGGCCGAGGCACTCGGCGGGCAACTGCACGCAGCGGTGCTGGCCCCCAAGGCCCAAGCTGTGGCTGAAGAGGTGAAAGCCTATGGCGTGGCCAAAGTGCACGCCCTGAGTGCCGCATGTTTTGCACACAACCTGGCGGAGGCCTGCGCGCCCGCCTTGGCGCAAGTGGCCCAAAGCACAGGGGCGCGTTTTATAGGCGGCGCCTCCACCGCCGCAGGCCGCGACATATTGCCGCGCATGGCGGCACGCCTGAAAGCCGCCATGGTTTCAGACGTGATGGCCATAGAGGTGGAAGCCGGGCAAGTGGTGTGGACACGCCCCATGTGGGCTGGCGCCGTGTTGGCGAAGGTGCGTGTGGACACGCCGGTGCAGGTATTTTCCGTGAGGACTACCGAGTTTGCGCCGGCCCAAAAAACCGGCGAGGCGGGGGCCATTGAGGCCTTTGAGGCCCAGTTGCCGGAGGCCTTCCCCACCAAAGTGCTTTCCTTTACGGAGGTGAAGAGTGTGCGCCCGGAGTTGACGGAGGCCAAAATAGTGGTTTCCTGCGGCCGGGGTGCCAAGGGGGACTTCAGCCAGGTAGAAGCCTTGGCAGACTGCCTGGGCGGCGCCGTGGGGGCCTCCCGCGCAGCATGCGATGCGGGGTGGGTGCCCAATGACTTGCAGGTAGGCCAAACTGGCAAAGTGGTGGCGCCCCAACTTTATATTGCGGTTGGCATTAGCGGTGCCATTCAGCATTTGGCGGGAATGAAGGGCTCCAAAATTATTGTCGCCATTAACAAGGACTCGGAGGCCCCCATTTTCCAAGTGGCGGACTATGGCCTGGTTGCCGACATGCACAAAGCCCTGCCTGAATTATGCCAGGCCCTCAAAGCCCTCAAATGACCGCTTTTTGGGAAGGCAAAACGGCGCCCTGGGAGGAGGCCCAGCTTGCGGCCTGGGGCATTGTACGCCTGGAAGTGCCCGTGCCTTTTTCGGACACCGGCGGCCCCGCCAATATGTATGCCCTGGAGAATGCGGACGGCAGCTTAAGCCTGTGGGATGCGGGCATTGGGACGCCGCCCGCGCTGGCGCATATGCGAAAAACGGCCGCCGAAAAAGGCGTTGCGTTGGACAAAGTCACCCGCATTTTCATTTCCCACGCCCATGTGGACCATTATGGCGCCGCCGAAGCCCTCGCCGCACACACCAACGCAAAGGTGTATGTCCACCCTGCCGACGCGGACAGAGTTGTCGCCCCTTCCGACTGGACGGCCGTCCTCTATGCGCATGGGGACTATATGTACAAGCTGGGCGTCTCTCCCCAGGAGTTGGAGGAGATGAAGCAATGCTTTAAAGGCGCCGAAGCTTTTGCACCGCCTGTCTCCAGAGAGCGCCTGGTGCCCATGGAGGAAGGGCAGCGCTTTGAGTTTGCGAAATTTTCCGGTGACATTTTGCACGCCCCGGGGCACAGCGCGGGGCTGGTATGCCTGTGGGCCAGGGAGCCCAACTTTTTGTTTTCGAATGACCAAGTTTTGCAAAAAATGGCCCCGGCACCTTTCCTGGACTTGTCCCGGGGTGAAGGGGAAGGCAAATTCCTCTCCCTCGTTGAATATATGGCCTCTGCCCACCGCCTGGCCGCCATGCCTTTTGGCGCCATCCTCCCTGGCCATGGCGCCGCCTTTGTAGGCCACAAGGCTTTGCTCCATGCCCTGTTGGACTTTTATGAGCAGCGCGGGCAAAGGCTGCTGAAGCTGCTAAAGCCCAAGCCCATGACGGTGCGCGCCCTGGTGGGTTGCTTGTTTGCGCGCACAGAAACGGTGTTGATGTGGCCCATGCTTTCGGGCGTGCTGGCTGCCTTGGAGGTGCTTGAAAATGCCGGGCAAGTGCAGCGGACTCAAAAGCGCGGGCAGTTTTTGTTTTCCGCGCATGCGCCTTCGCGCTCGACGTTTTGGTGAGGGCTGCAAGCATGTGCGGCACTGGGTTGCGGCGAACACCCCCGCTTGACAGCCCCATAAACCCTATATAAATTTAAACTTGTTGTGCAGACAAAGAACGAGCTGGCTCAGCAAGCGAGGAGGACACGGTGAAGGCACAAGCATGGGCAAAAGAGACGAAAGGCGAGGGAATGCGCGAAGGCTCGTGTGGGGAGCCAGCGTGCGAGCAAGCTGTCGAACATTGGCTGCACACTTCAGTCGCCACAGCCTATGACATGCTAAAAGCTGAGCCCTCACGTGGCATTAGCGTTGAGCGTCTGCGCGCACGCCTGGCTTTGGAGCATGCCCGGGCCAAATGAATTTTCATATTATTTTCTCACCAGAGGCCGAGGAGCAACTCGCGGCCTTATATCGCTATATTGCCGTCGCAGCTTCGCCGGATGTCGCGGCAGGCTATGTGGAAGCCCTCGTGCAATACTGTGAAAGTCTGGCAACTTTTCCGCACCGCGGCACAAAGCGCGACGACATACGGCCGGGCCTGCGCATAACGCATTATAAAAAACGCTGCTCCATTGCCTTCGCCATCCATGACAGCCAAGTCTCCATTTTGGGTGTGTTTTATGGTGGCCGAAACTATGAAAACGTTCTGTCCAAAAAGGGTTGAACTGCCCCGCCAAAAATCCTGCCCATCTTGAAAATCTTGTCGCAAATCCTGGTTCAATTCCCAGTTCAACCCTCCCCCTGGGCCTTTAGCCAGGAAATGGCCACCTCCAGCCATACGTCCTTGCTTGGCGTGGGAGGCTTTGGCGGAAAATTCCCCAGCCCCTTGCATGCCCCAGGCTGCGCCATGGGGCAGTCCGGCTCTACGCCCCTGCCGTCGATAGGCGCGCCCGTCACCCTCACAAAACGCGCTATTGTCAAATGTATGGCGGAGCCGTCCGGCAAAAGCAGCTTCTCCTGCAGGCTGCCTTTGCCATGGCTCCTCTCTCCCAGCACGTACGCGCGCCCATGGTCCTTGAGGGCCGCCGCCAACACCTCCGTCACCGAGGCGCTGCTTTTGTCCATGAGTACCCACAGGGGAATGCGGGTGGCCTCCCCAGAGGCCACGGGGGCCGTCTTCTCCAGCCGGGCGTAGGCTTCCACAGGGCCCTGCAGGCGGACAACGGGTGTTTGGGGCGGCAAAAAGAGGCTGGCTATGCCAACGGCTTCCTCGAGGAGGCCGCCCAGGTTGCCCCTTAAGTCCAACAAAATGGAGGCGGCTTTGTTGCGCACCACCGACGGAAGCTGCTTGGCAAGCTCCGCACCCACGCCCGGGGCAAAACGCGACAGGCGGACAACCCATACGGAGTCCACCCAATAGGTTTCCAGCGGGGAGTGCCGCATGGCTGTACGCTGCAAACGAAAGCGCAGAGGCTGCCAAACCCCGTCCCGTTTAATAACCAGGAAGAGTGGGCTGCCTGCAGGCCCCATCAGCCGACTCCTCACTTCCGCGGCCAGCAGCCCTTGCGTGGGCTGCTTGTCCACCGCCAGCAGCGTGTCCCCCCTGCGTAGGCCGGCCTTCTGCGCCGCCAAGCCCTCTTGGACGCTGGTTATGACAAAGCTGCCGGCCACCTCCTGGAAGCTTAGGCCCACCTCTCCTGCCTCGGAGGCATTCTCCTGCGCCGCCAACTCCTGGGCGGAAAAATAGCGGCTGCTGCTGTCCGTTTCGCGCAACATGCCGCGAATGGCGGCCTGCACCAGCTGCTCCACGGAGGGCCGCGTCAACGCGCGGGACTCAATGTCATAGAGGGCGCGGGCCAACACTTCCATTTGCTGGTAAACAGCCTCGCTGGCGGCCTCGCGGGTGGCCTGGGTGGGCTGGGCCCAGGCCACGGCACTCCATAAAAGGGCACCTAAGCCCCACCACCTGCTTCCTATATAAGCCCTCGGCTTTGGGCGAACTCCCACCATATACGCATGCATTTTTTCGGGCTCTCCCATTGTGGCATGTGGCCAAACCCCTTCACTTCCAGCACTGCCGCACCCTTCGGCAAATGCTCCCGAAAATAGCCAATGCCCTCAGGGGGGAGCAACCTCTCACAAGCCCCCCAGACAAGCAAAGTGGGCATGTGCAGCCTATGCAGGACGCTAGGCTCCAAACAGCGCTGCATGTCGCTTGCGCCTATGGCGCGTACAGCCGGCGTGTCCAGCATGGGCACAAAGCTGCCTGCAAACCACTCGGCATACCAGGGCGTGTGTACAAACAAACGCCGAAGCAAAGCCCTCGCCTGGCGCGCCGTGTGTACCTCAAACAGCTTGGACAGCCCCGCCGCCGCCTCCGGGCTTATGCGCGCCCCAGCTGGCGCCCACAGGCACAGCGCACGCACCCTTTCCGGGTTTTGAGAGGCCACCTGCGCGGCCAGGGCCCCTCCCATGGAGTGGCCAAACAGGAAGACGGGCTGTTGTAGCTCCTCCGCCAGAAAGCTTTGTGCCAGCTCCGCCATGGCCTCCAAGGAGAGGGGCCCTTCTGGCGGCAAAGGAGAAAAGCCAAAGCCGGGAAAGTCCAAGGCATACACAGCGCTCAGCTTTTGGGCCAGCGAGGAAAACACTTTAAAATAGGCAAGGCCGCTGGCCCCCAGGCCATGCAACAGCACGGCGGGCGGCCCACCACCCACACCTCGTTTGGCATAAAAGTGCACCTGGCAGCCATTCAGCCTCACCGTATACGTGCGAATGCCGCACAACCTCCCCCAAGCCCTGCCAAAGTGCTGGTAGGTTTGAAAAACAGTCATTGCTGTCAACATTAAGGGGTTCAACCCCCCAACTCAAGGCTTTGGCATGTATTGCATCGCTTGTGTTGTTTTTAGGGGGGCAGCCGCGCTAGGTTCCCTAGGAGGACAACTTCTTCGGAAAGAATGGGTGCATGGGAGAAACTCTGCCAAAAGCCGCGCCGCGTCGCTTTCTGAAACTGCCGGAAAGCACCTGGAGGCGTTTTGTGCGGCTTTGGCAACAGTGGCTTTTGCCTGCCTTGTTGGCCCTTGCCGTCTCCGCGGCCACCAGTATGTTAATGCCCTTGGGCTTTTCCTTTCAACCCTTGCCCCATTGGGGCCCGGAGGCCGTGGGGACGCCCTTTAGGGGAGCGGTGCCCCTCAAAGCCACCAGGGACTTGAGGGTGGTGGATGGGGCTAGGACACAGGCGGAGCGCGAGAGGGTGCGCGACATGGAGTTGCGGGTGGTGGACTATAACCCCTCCACGCAACACAGCGTCCAATATAACATTCAGCAGGGCTTTAGAGAAATGCGTACGGCTTTGCATGAAAGGCATGCCAAAGAAGCCTCCTTGCCCCAAGGCACGAAAGCCGCACAGCAAGCCTGGCTGCAGGCAGCGAAGGCCGTCTTCCTCAGGCACTTCTCCGCCATGGAAAGCGAGGACTTTGCGGCCCTCTTGGCGGACGCATTTTCCGAGTCCTCTGAGGGCGCTGCCCTCTCCTTGGTGGAGGTTGCCTATAAAAGTCGCCTCCTTCCCTCCCGGGAGGAAATGCTGCGAGAGAATGCCACCCATGTCCGCATGCGCCATGTGGGGGACTTGGGCGAAGAGGTTTGGAGGCTTGCACCTCCTGGCGTTATGGACTTGAGGGAAGCCCACATGGAGTTGGAGCGCTTTGCCTCGGTGCCTGGCCATTGGCTGCCGGAAACCCGCCCTCTTTTAAAACGTGCCATTTTGCGCCTGGCACAACAGGCCTTGCAAGCAAACTTAAGCTTTAACCCCACGGAGACGAAAGCACGTCGCGACGCCGCCTACGCCAGTGCGGCACCCGTTTGGGAGTTTTTTCGGAAAGGACAAAAAATTATTGGTGACGGGGAGGCCATTACGCCCCACCACCTGGAGGTGCTGGCCTCCCTCAAGCACCCGGAAAACCAGGCAGCCACTTTAGGCAGGCACGTGGGTGGCTTTGCAACGGTGTTGCTTTTTTTGTTTGCCGGCTTTGTCTTCTTCCGCACCTCCTTGGCGAGGTTTAAACCCTCCTCGAAGGACTTGTGTTTTTTGGCCGCCACCCTTTTGGGAATGTTGGTGGCCCTCTTTTTGTGGAGAGTTATTTCCGAGGCCCTCAGCGAGCGCCACCCTCAGCTGCCCTCGCAGGTTTTGCAGGCCTTGTTTCCGCTGGCGACAGGCGCTGCTTTGGTGCGCTTTGTACTGAGTGAAGAGACAGCACTCTTTTTCGCCATTTCCTTTGCCGTCATTGTGGGCATATTGCTGGGGGACTCGCTCTCTTTTGCCCTGGCCTCATTGGCCGTCGCCTGCATGGCCTCGGCCACCATTGCGCGTGCGCAGGACAGGAAGGGCATTTTAAAAGCGGGCCTGCTGTCTGGCGCGCTGGCGTTTTTCGTCATGCTGTTTTGGGCGCTGGCAGAAGGAAAGTCCATTTGGGAAGGGCTGGCCACAGGTTTGGTGGCCATGCTGGGCCTGGGCTTTGGTTTGCCGGCTTTGGTGATGGCGTTGACGCCCATTGTAGAGTCCGTCTTCGGCTATGCTTCGGATTTGAAGTTGTTGGAGCTGGCCAACCTCAACCACCCTGCCTTGAAGGAGTTGATTGTGAGGGCACCTGGCACCTACCACCACTCCATTGTTATGGGCAGCCTTGTCGAGTCCGCAGCACAAGCCATTTCGGCAAACCCTCTGCTGGCGCGCTCCTGCGCCTACTACCATGACATAGGGAAGGGGAAAAACCCCGGCTACTTTGCAGAAAACCAAAAAGGAGACAACCCCCACGACGCTTTGTCCCCCGAGGAAAGCGCTGCCATCCTCAAACAACATGTCGCCGACGGCCTGGAGTTGGCCAGGCGACACAAGTTGCCTAAGCGCGTTTTGGAGTCCATTCCTCAGCACCATGGCACACGGCGTATGGCCTATTTTTTCCACAAGGCCACCACGGAAGCCGACGAAGGGGCCCGCATTGAGGAAAGCGTGTTCCGCTATGCGGGGCCCAAACCTCAATTCCGAGAAGCCGCCCTCGTCATGCTGGCGGATGCGACAGAGGCGGCAGCGCGTGCCTTGCCTTCGCCAACCCCCGAGGAGCTCAAAAATTTGGTGCTTAACACCGTCAACCTCATTTTCTCAGAAGGGCAGTTGGATGAGTGTGAGTTGACGTTGAGGGACTTGAAGCAAGTTGTTGACGCTTTTGTTGGAGCGCTGAGCGGCATTTACCATGCGCGCCCCTCCTACCCGTCGGGCGCTTTCAAAACCGGCAAGCCCGAAACGGATGCCAACCTCCTGGGCCACCCTCATGTCTCCAATGCCTCCCATGTCTCCCGCTAAACCCCCTCGTAACCGCGTGGATGTTGTCTGGAATGGCGCCCCCCCTGAGGAAGGTACGTGGATGCGCTGGGGGAAGCGCTGGGCTTTGCATTTTTTGCGAAGCTTGCATTTGTCAGGCTGCGGGCTTTGCCTGGCCTTTGTGGATGACTTGGCCATGAGGAAGTTAAACCGCCAATTCCGTGGCAAAAACAGCACAACGGATGTGCTTTCGTTTCCTTCGGGAGAGTTTGGGGGCCGTGTGTATGCCGGGAGGAAAAACGCCGCTGCGTTTGCGGGCTACTTGGGAGACATCGCCCTCTCTGTGCCGGTGGCTTGCCGCATGGCCCACCAAAGGGGCATTCGCCCGCAGACAGAGGCCAAGCTTTATCTCGCACATGGCCTCTTGCATTTGTTGGGGCATGAGCACCCCTGCCAAGCCAAGGCGCGCAAAATGGCTTTTTGGGAGCAAAAGCTGCTCCAACACACAGGCATGCTTCAACGTCCCTAAACCAATACCCTTTAGGGCTTTTTGTGCGACAGGAGGCTGTGAAGCAGCGCCAGAGAATGGATGCTCTTTCGAATGCGTTGATTCTTTTCCTGCAGCTGTGAAATTCTCGCCTCCAAAGCGAGGAGCTTTTTGCTAAACTCTGAGTCTGCCTCTGCTTTCTGTGTAAAAGACAAAAGCTTTTGGTTTTTTAATGCTTCGAGAAGCTCGGCCCTCTCGGTTTGAGACAACTGGCGAAGCTCCAAAAGCCGTTTTTCAAAAAGCTTTAATTTTTCAGACTTATGCATCTCTCCCCCTGACAGCGAGGCGCCCTTCTCTAAAAGTTTTTTAGCGGGCTCATAGGTTCGATTCAATGCTTTTCCAAGTGTTGTGAGGTGCTTTTTTATGCACATTTTAGGCTTCGCTTTCAAACAACTCCTCTTTTCTACCTTTTCTCACTTTTCTAACCCATTCAACGCGGGGGCGCACTCGTCTCAACAGTGCGGAGAAAAAAAATGGAGAAATAAGGCAGCCCCTCATCCACAAATTGGGACTGCACATGGAGACTGTCGTCTACAAAACAAACGCTCTCTTCCCCTTCGCCTTCAGAAGGGAGTTGAATTTTCAAACATTTTCGAGCCGCCCGGGTTGGCATGCCTCTTGCTTCAATGTTGGAAGACGGCAATGAGGCCTGCCTGAACGCACCCCCTGCCTCTCTCCCTGGAGGGCAGCCCCCTACGTTTGGGAGGGGCCTCCAAGGTGCTGTGGACTTCCCACAGCACCTTGTTTTTTTCCCCCTTAGGCGCTCGGAGGGGGTGTCCCCAGAGTGGATGAAGGTTAAAGTGGAACCGGTCGACAGGCCTCATGGAGGAGCCCTTGCGCTTTTTGCAGTGTCTCCTCGTCCAGTGCCCCTCCCAGTCGCTCTCTGGCTTTCATGGACGGCTCAAAGCCTTGGCGCGCCGCGCACTCAAACCAGACATAGGCGAGGGCTTTGTCATAAGGGACGCCTTGGCCTTCTGCGTGCATGGCGCCCAGGTTGTGTTGGGCTTTGGCATGCCCTTGCCGGGCCGCTTTCTCAAGCCACGCAGCCGCTTGTTGGAAGTCCCTGGCAACACCTTGGCCCCTGTCACGCATAACACCCAAGTTAAATTGCGCCTGGGCATGGCCTTGGTTGGCGGCCTTCAAAAACCACGCGGAGGCTTCCTGGGAGTTTTGGGCCAAACCCTGGCCTTTGTCATACATGACGCCCAAAGCGTATTGGGCCTGGGCATTCCCTTGTACAGCGGCTTTGCGCAGCCATGCCTGCGCATGCTCAAAGTCCTGAGGCAAGCCTTTGCCATGGTAGAAGGCGAGGCCCAACTCCAACTGGGCGGCGGCATGGCCTTGGCTGGCGGCTTTTTGGTGCCAGGCGGCCGCTTGCGCTGCATTCCGGGGGACACCTTCGCCGGAGGCATAGGCAATGCCCAAGTTATATTGCGCTTTGGAATGGTTTTGCCGTGCGGCTTTTTTATACCAGGTGACGGCCTGGCCAAAGTCCTTGCTGACGCCTTCGCCCCTGTCTCTCATAACGCCCAGGTTATATTGCGCCTTGGCATGGTTTTGTTTTGCCGCCCGCAAAAACCAACCCCATGCGGCTTCAAAATTTTTGGGCAAACCCTTGCCGTGGTAATGCATCAACCCCAAAGTATATTGCGCCTCCGCATTCCCTCGTTTGGCCAGGCGCTGTGTTTGCAAGACGGCCGCCTTCACCTGGGGAGAGGGGGAGGGTTGAGGTGAGGCCATGGCCAAGCTGCCCATGCACAGCAGGCTTGCCAAGCTTAAAAGAAGGTGCCGTCTCATGCTGCCTTCTTCCTAGCGTAGGAGGGGCTGTCTCCAAAAGCTTTGTTGGAGTCCATGCACTCAAGTGCACTCTGGCGCAGCCTTCAACAGGGGCAAGGACAAGTCCGCCAATTTCTCTTGCACGGAGTTGGCTTTGAGGCGCGAGTGCAAGAAGGCGAAGTCCACAGCGTCCAAGGCCTGGTCCTGGTTGAAGCAGCTGAAGACGAAGCTTTCTTCGCCTGTGCGTATATCCACATGGCGCTGCAAGCACTGCGCGCAAATTTCCTTCATCATGCATTGCATGGGGGAGTTCATGGAGCCAATGGCCTGGTGGGTAGGTTTGAGGAAGGCGGAGAGTTTGCCTTTGCGCGCGGCCTTCACCGCCATCATCATCCTGTCGGAGCCAATGGCAATCATCCTGTCCACCTCGCCGGGGTTGACAAGCGGTTGGCCCAAGGCGCCCTCCACATAGGCTTCCATGGCCTGCACAATGTTGCCCTTAAAACTTTTGTCTTGCGGACGCCGAGGCAAAATGAGTTTCCCGTCGTCGACGCTCCATACCACCTCGTCGGCCGCTTTTTCGACTTCCTCCATTTTATAGGTGTCGCTTTCATGCCTAAAGCCTGCGAAATACACAACGCGACAGCCCGCCGCCCGCAGGGCCTGGCCTATGGAAAACAGCACCGCATTGCCCAAACCACCTCCTGCGAGGAAGACGGTTTCCCTGTGGGGAATTTCCGTGGGCGCCCCCGTGGGGCCCATGAGGACAACGCGCTGCCCCAGTTTCAAATCCGCGCACAGCTTGCTGGAGGCGCCCAACTCCAAGGCAATAACGGAAATGAGGCCCTTGTCCGGGTCCACCCAGGCGCCCGTCAATGCGAGGCCCTCCATGGAGAGGCGTTTGCCCATGTGGAGTTTTGCGTCCTTCTCAAAGTTATGGAGGCGGAAAAACTGTCCAGGCTCAAAGCGCCTGGCGGCCATGGGGGCGCGCAGGACAACTTCAAAAATATTGGAGGTGAGGCGGTTTAAGGCGACAACTTCCGGCACCAGCAACTCATGCAGTTTTGCAAACAGCGCCTGCCTTTGTTGCTCCCACTCCGAGGGGTTTTGGCCCTCGCGCGCTTGGCGTTGCTTGGCAAACAGCTTCAGCAGTTGGTGGTGTCCATTGCGGGCGGAAGCCATGGCTTTGACGACGTTGCCGGCATAGCCTGGGTGGTTGTCGCCGTACACTGAAACCAGGCGCAACGGCTCCCCGGGGTTTTCAGGTGGCTTGGCATAGGAGGTGAAAAAGCCGCACGCGTCAGCGGGAGAGGCCGCCTCCAAAGCGAAGGCCTCGCCGTCCTCGCGGAGTTTGAAGGTTTTGAAATAGCCGGACTTCTCATCGAGAAGGAAGGTGCCCTTGTGCTCCTTCTCGTAGACGGTGTTGGGGGAAGTGCCAGCAGCAATGCAGACGGTGCGGGCGGGCAGCTCCACATGCTTTCCTGTGCTGGACAATGTGCCGTCGGCAACGTGCATTTGCTCAAACTTGAGGGCTTTGACGGCGCCAAAGTCATCAGCAATGGCGGCGACGGGGCTTAGCAACTCACACACCTCCATGCCTTCAACCAGGGCATGACGAATTTCCTCGTGGTTGACGCGGTAGGCCGGCGAGTCCTTGAGGGTGCGGCGGTAGCACAGCTTCACCCCTCCCCAGGACTTAAGCAGCGGGAGGTAGTTGGGCGCCTCCTGGGCCTTGTGGGCACGCGCTCTCTCCTCGCGCAAAAGTTTGCCATGCAGAAGGAAGGTTTGGAGAATGGCCTTCTCCTCAGCGTCAAAGGTGGAGAGCAGGTTTTCTTCGCCCATGTGGGCGCTGAGCAACTCAAACTGGGAGAGGGTTTTTTCCACTTGCACGGGGTAATAGGCCAAAAGCTCCGTGCAGGTGTCAATGGCGGTCAGTCCACCGCCAATAACGAGGGCGGGAAGCTGCACTTGGAGGTTGGCCATGCTTTCGAGTTTAAAGGCGCTGGAGAGTTGAAGCCCCATGAGGAAATCCGAGGAGGTGCGCATGCCGCGAAGCAGGTTGTTGTGCATGGGCACCAGGGTGGGCTTGCCTGCACCTGTGGCCAGCGCCACGTGGTGGAAGCCCAGTTGCCAAGCGTCCTCCATGCGCAAGGTGCCTCCCAGGCGGACGCCGCCAAACATGGCAATGTTGGCATGGCGCTCGAGAATGAGTTGCAAGAGGGTGAGGAAGTTTTTGTCCCAGCGCACCGTAATGCCATATTCCGAGACGCCGCCAAAGCCGCGCACGCACCTTTTGTCCAAGCTTTTCCAAAGTGTTTGGAAGTCCTCTATGGGCTCCATCGGGTGTCCGTTTTTTCCCGTCCACGCGTCGGGCAAAGGCTCCAGCTTCAGTCCATCCACGCCCACCACCACAAAGCCCTCGTTGGCCAAAGCGTGGCACAGCGTATAGCCCGCAGGGCCAAGTCCCGCGACGAGGACATTGTGCCCGCGCGGCGGCAGCATAAACGGCCTTTTCACATTCATCGGGTTAAAGCGCGTCATCAACGCATAAATTTCAACACCCCAAGGGAGGCTCAACACATCCATCAGCGTATTGGTTTCCACCAGCGGAATGTTGACAGGCTCTTGCTTTTGGAAAATGCACGCGCGCATGCAGTCATTGCAAATGCGGTGTCCGGTGCCGGCGCACAAGGGGTTGTGGAGGGTAACCATTGCCAGTGCAGCAATAACGTCGCCTTCTTGGCGAAGCCTGTGTGCCTCGGAAATGTGCTCTCCCAAAGGGCAGCCCGTTTGAGGGGCACCCAGGGGGTTTTTCTTGGGCTGCATGCTGCCGTCTGCAGCTTTTTGGAGGAGGCCTTTGCGGCAACTGTCCTTGCCGCGCTCATGGCAGAAAATGCAGTCGTCCAGGGTGCAGGCCACTTCGCGTGGGCTTCCCCGCTTGTCCGTGAGGCCAAACCCTTGCCTGCGCACCAGGTGTTTTTCAGGGGCACTCAAAGTGTTGACAGGGGAGGTGCTTGAAAGCTCCACCTCCACCAGGGCTTCAAACTCCACAGGCGAAGGAAGTTTTAAAGTTTGCCAGGAGGCCAAAGCGGAGCCCATGGCATGCCGTTTGCGGCAAAAGTCCTCGCAAAATTGCAGGAGGCCCTTCAGCAAAGCTTCTGCATTTTCCTCGGCAAGCAGCTTGGAAAACTCAGGCAGGCGCGGGCCATGGGGCGTTAGGGCCTCCCTCAAGGCACCCACCCATGCCGTCGCCTTGGCTGCTTCTTCAGGAGTGCCGCCCAAGCCTTTGCCTATGTCCATCAGTTGCAAGGTGGCTTGTGCAAAAGCGGCTTCCTCGTCGCCTCCGGCAAAGCCAAAAGCTTTTTCAAGCAGAAGCTGCGCGTGGGCCTCCCAATAGGCCATAGTGTGCTCGTCATGGAAAGGGGCCTGGCCTTTTTTAAAAACGCGTTTGGCCACAAACTCACGTCTAAACTGCGCCAGGGTGTTTTCAAACAACAAGGCCTGCTTTTTGGCGGCGGCGGCCAACTCAATGCCAAAGAGGCGGCAGACAAATTGGCTGTAGTGGCGGGCGACACCCATGAGGGTTTTGGAGGTTTGAGGGGTTTCTTCCAGCTTGTCTCCTTGCGTACGCAGGGCTTCAAACGCCTGGGAGAGTTGCAAGTCTGCTGTTTGAAGGCTTTGCAAGAAAACCTCATGCAAGCGTGCCAAGCCCGAAGGTTGATGAAGTGCCTCAAAGTCAAAACCGCCAATGCCCAGTTTTTTCATGGGCGGCAGTAAAAGCGGTTTCACCTCAATGTCAAGCCACAACACCCTAAGGAAGGTGAATTCTTTTCAACACAAAAAGAGGGGCTGAAGCAAAACTTTCACCGGACAAGTCCACCTCTCCTTCGAGGGAGCCTTCGGCTTCTCCTTCGGCATTTAAAAGCGTGTGGAGGAGGAGAAAGTGCCTGGGGGAGGCGCCTTTTTCCAGGCGTGTCCACTGGGCTTGCCGAGAAAGGGGCGTCAAATTCCAAGGGCCCTGCGTCTTCAAATAGGGAGAAACCCTTTCCTCGAGGGCCTTGGCGTCCAAGGCAGCGTCCTCTCCGAGGTAGAGGGCGGCCTCTTCCCATTGCCCGAGGGCCAGCTGGCGCGACAGGAGGTGCACCTCTGCGCGCAGGCGGCGGAGCAGGGCTTTTTTGTCCTGGGCCAATTCCCCGGGGGTGGGCCCGGCAGCCGTGTTTGTGGCTTCTGCGGGCATATTTTCCGTAAGAGGCGAAGGCGCCTCCCGCATGCCTTCCCACTCCTCCAGGAGGCTGCTGTCCACCTGGCTTAAAAAAGCGCGAAGGAAGGCGAGAATTTCTTCTGTCTCCTCACTGCGCTGCGCGGAGGGAATGTTTTGCAGCAAGGTTTTATAGGCCTGGCCCACATAGCGCAGCAAAATGCCCTCGCTGCGCGCAGCGCCCAACTCACGCACATACTCGTTAAAGGACATGCCCCTTTCAAACAAGTCCCTCGCCACGGACTTGGGGCGAATGTTGGTTTTTTGGAGCCAGGGGTGGGCTTTTGCAAAGCTGTTGAAAGTGCCATAGAGGAAGTCCGCCAGGGGTTTGGGCCACTCGAGTTTTTCCAACGCCTCCAGGCGCTCTTCAAAGGGGACACCGTCCGCTTTGAGTTGTGCCATTTTTTGGGTTTTAAGTTGGCTAAGTTGCGCATACAAAATGGGAGAAGGGTCTTCCAAAATGCTTTCCACCGCGGAGAGGACGTCGAGGGCATGCGTAGGCGCTGTGCTGTCCAAATAAGGCAAGCAAGAGAGCAGAAACAAAGAGAGGCTGTGGTTGAGGGAAAAGTCCTTTTGCAAGCCGGGAAGCAGCCTGAGTTTGGCAGGCCCGTTTGGGCTTCGTTTTTCAACTGCCACCAACTCGGCGTCGGCGAGGGAGGCCAGCAAGGTTTTGGCTTGCCGCAGCAGCTTGAGTTTTTGCACGGGGGAATTCATGGAGGACAACACCAACTCCACCAGCTTGCGGTAGCCTCCCACGGAAGAAGCCTCCCAGGCCTGCAAAAGTTGCATAAGGAGGCCATGGCTTAACTCAAAGCGTGGAAGCAGCGCTTCGCAAGGCTGGGTTTGCAGGCGCTCAAAAGTTTTTTCGTCCCAGTGCACATAGCCTTTGGTGGGAGGCTTTTGCATCACCACCTTTTTTCCTTCGGCGCGCTTTTGAGACAGCTTGAGGTTTTCAATAATGTGCGCGGGTGCTTGTGCGACGACAAAGCCTCTCTCATCAAAGCCCTTGCGCCCTGCCCTGCCTGCAATTTGCAAAAATTCCCGCACACTCAGGAGCGCCGTTTTTTCTCCGTCAAATTTGCAAAGCTGCGTCAACAGCACCGTGCGGATGGGAATGTTGACGCCCATGCCCAGGGTGTCCGTCCCTGAAACCACCTTCAGCAAGCCTTGTTGCGCAAGGCGCTCCACCAGGCGCCTGTATTTGGGCAGCAACCCCGCATGGTGCAGGCCGACGCCGTGCCGAAGCAGCTTGGAAAGCTCCTTCCCAAAGGGGGTGTCAAAGCGAAACCCCACCAGGGCGTCTTTAATGTTGTCCTTGTCGGCCTTGGAGAGGAAGTCCGTGGAGAGCAAGTTTTGAGCGGACTCCACGGCATTGCGTTGCGTAAACCCAACCAGGTAGACAGGGGCTTTGTTTTCACGCAGCAACTGCTGAATGGTTTCATGCAGCGGCAAGGTGGAATAGAGGAACTCCAGGGGGACAGGGCGCACATTGCCGCGGACTTGTGCAACACTTTTGTCGGTGCGGCTTTCCAGCCAATGCACCAGCAAAGACATGTCCCCCAGCGTAGCGGACATGAGAAGGAATTGTGTCTCCGGGAGAGAAATGAGGGGAATTTGCCAGGCGGTGCCGCGCTCCTTGTCGCCGAAATAGTGGAACTCGTCCATAATGACGACGTCCGCAAACAGGCGTGCCTCGCGCAGGCAGAGGTTGGCCAAAATTTCCGCCGTACAGCAGAGGATGGGGGCCTTGGGGTTAACGGTAGCGTCGCCGGTGAGGAGGCCGACATTTTCTGGGCCGAAGGCTTTGCAGAGGGCGAAGAATTTTTCATTGACGAGGGCCTTAATGGGGCAGGTATAAAAACTGGTTTTTCCCTCAGCGAAAGCGAGGGCGTGCAAAGCCAGCGCCACCATGGATTTGCCCGAGCCTGTGGGTGTTGCAAGAATGAGGTGTTTGCCGGAAAAAAGCTCCAAAACGGCTTCTTCCTGCGCGGGGTAGAGAGCAAGGCCCTGGGACTCCACAAAGCTTAAAAAGCCCTCGAAGGCAAGCTCCTTGGGGCTTTTTCCTGGGGTTGCCTCTGGAAGGAAAGAAAGCAGCGTCGTTGGTTTTTCCATGGCAGACATTTGAGCAACCTCAAGAGGGGGGTTGTGCACAGCCCAGCAAGTCATATTCAAAAGCTTGGGAAATGTGCACCGGGCAAACCTCCCCCACTTGGGCCTTGCCGTCGTTAATATACACCAGTCCGTCAATGTCAGGTGCCTGGCCCTCGTGCCTTCCCACAAGAAGGTGCTCGCTTTCTTCGCTTCTTCCTTCCACCAACACCGGAAGCGTCTGGCCGACGAGTTGTTGGTTGTGTGCTTTGTGAATGCGTTGCTGCGCCAGCATGAGTTTTTTGTGGCGCTGGTTTTTTATTTTGGAAGGCACTTTGTTGGGCAGCAAAAAACTCGCCGTGCCTTCTTCGTCGGAATAGACAAAGGCGCCCAGACGCTCAAAGCGAATTTCTTCAATGAAGCGCAGCAGGGTTTGAAAGTCCTCCTCGGTTTCTCCGGGAAAGCCCACAATGACGCTGGTGCGCAAAACCAGGTTTGGAATGGCGCTGCGCAGCTGTGCCAACATGGTTTTGAGGAAGGCGCTGTCCCTGCCGCGCTTCATGGCGCGAAGCAGCGCGTCAGAAGCATGTTGCACAGGCATGTCCATATAGCGCGCCATGTTGGGGGTGTCCGCCATGAGGCGGACAAAGCTTTGGGTGAGCACGCGGGGGTAAGCATACAGCAACCGAATCCACGCAAAAGGCAGTTGACTCAATTCAGCTAGCAAAGTTTCAAGCTTGGGTTTTCCCGGCAAGTCCATGCCATAGGCCGTGGTGTCCTGCGCCACCAGAATAAGCTCTTTGACGCCTTCTCCCAGCAGCCTTTGGGCCTCACACAGCAAGTCCGCCATGCTGCGCGAGCGCAAAGGCCCTCGCAGCTTGGGAATGATGCAGAAGCTGCAGGCGTTGTCACAGCCTTCCGCAATTTTCAAATAGGCGGAATAGGGAGACAGCGTGTTGACGCGAGGGGTTTGTGCGGTTTGCAAAAACGAAGGCTCTTTCACCTGAAGGCGCTCCTCGCGTTTGTCTTTTTGCGAAAGCAAAGGTGCCAGTTGCTCAACGCTGGAAGTCCCCAGGAAATAGTCCACCTCGGGCATTTCCCTGGCCAGCGTTTCCCCGTAGCGCTGAGCCAGGCACCCCAAAACAACCAAAGTCTCACAGCGCCCCTGCGCTTTATATTGCGCAAGCTCCAATATTTTGTCCACGGACTCTTCTTTGGCCGGGCCGATGAAAGCGCAGGTGTTGACAAGAATGACGCGTGCTTGCTGGGCCTCCCCCACAAAATGCCACCCCTCCGCTTTGAGGCCTCCTAGGAGAATTTCAGAGTCCACCTGGTTTTTGGGACAACCCAAAGTGCACAGGAAGAGGGTTTTGTCTTGGGAGGAAGCTGGTGAGGGCATTGGCAAAGCTTCTGTCAGAAGTTGGGCAAAATTGCAAAACCGTCTTCCAACAGCCAAGGCTTATGCTAACAGCCTCTTCCCATGCCCACAGGTTTTATGGAAACGCTCAACCCCCCGCAAAGAGAAGCTGTGTTGTTTCAAAACGGCCCCCTGTTGGTTTTGGCCGGGGCTGGCAGCGGGAAGACGCGGGTTTTGACGCATAGGATTGCGCATTTGGTGAAAAACCATGGCGTAGCGCCCTGGCAAGTGCTGGCAGTGACGTTTACCAACAAAGCGGCGAGGGAGATGAAGGAGCGGCTTTCAGCGTTGTTGGGGTTGGCGGCGGACTCGCTGTGGGTTTCAACCTTCCACTCGTCGGCGGCGAGGGTTTTGAGGACAGAGAGTGAGGCGGCCGGCCTGTCGCGCTCCTTTGTTATTTATGACGAGGCGGACCAGCTTTCTTTGCTTCGGCGTTTGCTTCGGGAAATGAATGCAGAGGAATACCATGTGTCTCCCAAGGACATGTTGCAGTTCATCGACAAGCAAAAAAACGAAGGAAAGCTTCCCGAGGAGTTGGAGGAAGTGCCCGAGGGCGACAGCCTTTTAGAAGAGGCCGAGGGCATGTCCTCCCGAGCGGAGCGCAAGTTGCAGAAGTGGCATTTCCAAAAACAGGTTTATGAGCTTTACCAAAAGCAACTGACGCGAGCCAACGCCGTGGACTTTGGAGACCTCCTGGTTTTGTGGGTGAAGCTGCTAAGAGACAACGAGGAACTTCGCCAGAAATACCAGCGCAAGTTTCAACACGTCCTCGTTGATGAGTTTCAAGACACCAACGCTGTGCAGTGGAGTTTGCTGAAGCTGCTGGTGCCCCCCGAGGGGAATTTGGTGGTTGTAGGCGATGACGACCAGAGCATTTACCGTTGGCGCGGCGCTGACGTTAGAAACCTGCTGGGCTTCCAAGCCGCCTACCCCGGCGCCAAACTCATTAAGTTGGAACAGAATTACCGCTCCTTCCAAAACATTTTGGACGCCGCCCATGCCGTCATTTCCAAAAACCGCCACCGCATGGACAAACGGCTTTGGACAGAAAGCGACAAAGGCGCCCCCTTGAGTGTTATTGTCGCGCACAACGAGCGCGCAGAAGCCCAGGAGGTGGTGTCCCGCATCCACAAACTCTCGCGGGAGGAGGGCATTCCTCTCTCGGAGATGGCGGTTTTTTTCCGGACCCACGCCCAAAGCCGGGTGTTGGAAGAAAGCTTTCGCATGGCGCGCATGCCCTATGTACTGTTGGCAGGGCGCAGTTTTTGGGAGCGCGCAGAGGTGAAGGATGCCATTGCCTATTTCCGCGCAATGACAAACCCGCACTCGGATGTGGACTTGTTGCGCATTGTTAACGTCCCCGCCCGAGGCATTGGCGACACCACGGTGGAGAAGCTGCTTGGCCATGCGCGAAGAAAAGGAAACTCTTTCTATGAAGCCTTGCTTGAGCATGAAGAGGTAGAGGGGCTGAATGCTTTGGCCAAAAAACGCATTGCTGCTTTTGTTGAGTTGCTTTCCAAGTTAATTGTGTTTGCAAAAGAGGGCCCACCGGCGGCTTTGGCAGCAGAGCACATGCTGCAAGAGACGAGGTTGCTAGAAGCGTTGAGCGAAGAAGGCGGAGAAGAAGCCCAGGGAAGAGCCGACAACTTGAGGGAGTTGGTGTCTGCCGCCCTGGAGTTTGACAAAAGCTACGCTGCAGAAGGAGGCGTTGTCACCGAGGACATGGAGAGGTTGCCTCCACTGGAAGCCTTTTTGGAGCAGATGAGCCTGGTGAATGAGAGCGACGCCGAAGAGGGCCTTGGAAAGGTTTCGCTGATGACATTGCATGCAGCGAAGGGCCTGGAGTTTGACGCGGTGTTTATGACAGGCATGGAGGAAGAAGTTTTCCCCCACCGGAGGGCGACAGGTTTTGAAGCAGAAACCGAGGAGATGGATGAGGAGCGGCGGCTGTGCTATGTGGGTTTTACACGTGCGCGCAAGCGACTCATTTTGAGCCTGGCGCAAAGCAGGACTTTGTTTGGAGAGCTTCGCTTTAATGCCCCCTCGCGCTTTTTGTTGGATGTGCCTCAAAACCTCCTTGAGGCAAACGCCTTGTTTTCCCAAAAGCCACCAACGCATAGGCCACCCATGCAAAGGCCTCCAAGCAAGCCGACGCCCAAAACACGCCCTGCAAACAGCAACATTGTCCAAGGCGCAGACTATTGCAGCGACGACTACTCACAGCATGCCGACAACCCCGTGGGGGCCCGCGTCTTCCACGCGCAGTTTGGGAAAGGGAAAGTGCTTTCGGCAAGCGGAATGGGCTCCAACGCGAAGCTGACTGTGCGGTTTGAAACCGTTGGCGTCAAAACGGTTATTGCTCGTTTTTTGCAGCTTGCATGAAAGGGACGAAAAATGAATGAAACACTCCAGCCATGGTTTTGGGAGTTGCCGAAGGCGGACTTGCATTGCCACCTGGATGGCAGCTTGAGAATTGAAACGTTGATGGCTTTGGCAAGAGAACAAGGCATTCGGCTGGGAAGCGATTTGCCCGAGGAGCTCAAGCGCCAGTTGAGGCTTGGAATGCCCTGTGAAAACTTGGCGGACTATTTGCGAGCGTTTTCAACAACGCTGTCCGTACTGCAAGAGGCAGCCTCTCTGGAGCGCGTCGCCTTTGAGTTGGCGGAGGATGCGCATGGGGAAAACATTCGCTATATAGAGGTGCGCTATTCCCCGGCGCTGCACACAGAAAGAGGCCTGCACCTGGAAGAAGCCGTTGAAGCGGTGTTGCGTGGGCTTTGCAAAGCCAAGCAGAAATATGGCATTGCGTTTGGCGTTATTGTTTGCACGCTGCGGCATTTTCCATTGAAAACCTCCATGGAGTTGGCAGAGGTTGCCGGCCAGTTTTTGGGCAAAGGCGTTGTCGCCTTTGACTTGGCAGGAGGAGAAGCGCAATTCCCAGGGGAGCCCCACAAGCTTGCTTTTGAGCGGGCGGCAAAGCTTGGACTTGGGGTAACCGTACACGCAGGAGAAGCAGCCGGTGCGGACTCGGTGCGGGAGGCCCTACATTCCTTGAAGGCCCAGCGCATTGGCCATGGTGTCCGCCTGGTGGAGGAAGCCGCACTGGAGAAAGAGGTTTTAGAAAAGCGCATTCCACTGGAATGTTGCCCCACTTCCAATGTGCAAACCATGGCTGTTGCACAGTTGTCCTCTCACCCCCTGAAGCGTTTTGTGCAGCAGGGAATGTGTGTAACGCTCAACACAGACAACCGCCTGGTTTCCGACACGACACTCTCCAGAGAATATGCCCGCGCCCATTTTGAAATGGGCATGACGCTTGCGCAGTTGTGTGGGGTGGCGCGCAATGGTTTTGAAGCCGCTTTTATGGACGAGGCACCCAAGCAGCAGATGTTGGCCCAGGTGGACGCACAGCTTCAGCGGATGGCGAAGTTGGCTGAGCAAGCGCCAAGCAAGCACCCAGGGCCCACATAAAACCCAAAATGAAGACGTCATGGAACAGCGGGTCATGCGTAAGGCTTAAGCATGCGAAAAAAAGCAGAATGCTCAAACCCGTTGCACCAAAGCGGTGTTGACGAAGAAACTGTTTGGCCACAGAAAAAAACGCCATGCAGGCAAGAAGCAAACCTATGAGGCCGCTTTCAGCCGCAATGGACAGCGCTTGGTTGTGGGCTTTTCCAGGGTGGGCTTTCACATTTTCAGGCATCTCCTTGCCATCCGGAGGGAATGCAGACGGACGAAACTTGCCTGCGCCGACGCCAACCAGCGGTGAAGAGCTGACAGCACGCCAACCTGCACTCCAGAGGGCGGTACGGTTTCCGCTGCCCTCCTCACTCAGCGAAGAAACGAGGCGGTTGCGAAAACCCTCATTCCAAGCAATGGCCAAAGCGGATGCAACCACAAGTGCCAAAATGCACAGCCAGGCCAGCTTGCGTTGGGAAATGCCACAAAACAGCTGAAAGGCCAAAGCCACGCACAAAGAAAATGTGGCCATGCGTGCAAAGGGAAACCAGGCAATGGAAAGTGCGCCCAGCACGCAAACAACAACCCACAGCCAGCGGCGCCTGGCAGCAAGGTGCTTGGCGGCAAAGAGTGCAAGCCCCAAACTCAGCAAAACAAAAAGACTGCCGTTGTTGGCAAATTTTAAACGGTGAAACGAAAGCCCACCGGCCATATAGCGGCCTGGTTGGCCGGGGACTTCCTCGTAGACGCGTGCAAAGCCGCTTTTGAGAAACTGCAGTTTGAAAAACCACTCCTGGGTGGGCCAAAAGCCAAAATGTTGCAAGGCTGCGGCCACGCAGGACAACACCCACAAAGCCATGCCACCCCAAAGCACGCGCTTTGTCCACTGGGGGCCTGCCAGAAAAAAAGCATGGGCAGCCACAGGAAGCGCCAAAAGCAGCAGCAAGCGCCCAACCCCGGAGCCTTTGGGCACATAGCCAAAACACAAAGGGCCCACAAGGGCCCAAAGGACAAAAGCCAAAAGCCACCGCCAGGCATAAGCGGCTTTTTTGAGCTCCTCCCAGGGTGGGCAAGCCCAAAGCGCCGCCACAAGGCAAAGCCCGGCGCCCACATGGGCCAGCATTTCAAAGCTCAGCAAACCCAGCACCCAACACAACAAGCCCACGCCAGCCAGGTTTTGGGCATAGCGTGGGCAAGGAGACGTCACCGGAGAGGAGGGCACCTCAGTGGATGTGGGTACCTTTGGCAATGACGACAATGCCGCTGTCGGTAACATGAAAGCGCTTTCGGTCTTCTTCTAAGTTGACGCCGATGGTGGTGTTGGGGGGAATGGTGACATTCTTGTCAACAATCGCCTTTCGAACGACGGAATGCCGGCCGACTTCGACGTTTTCAAGGAGGATGGAGTCGGAGACTTCGGAATAGGAGTTGATGCGCACCTGAGGGGAGAGGATGGAGCGGTCGACGCGGCCTCCGGAGATGATGCAGCCTTCACTCACCATGCTGTCCGTGGCATGCCCTGCGCGGTTAACCTCAAAGTCCGCGAAGACGAATTTGGCCGGAGGTAAGCTGGCCACATGGGTGCTGATGGGCCATTGCCGGTTATAGAGGTTGAAGACAGGCTCCACCGCAATGGTGTCCATGTTGGCAGCATAATAGGCGTCAATGTTGCCGACGTCCCTCCAATAGCCGCGCTCGTTTTGGGTTTGCCCTGGGACAATGTTGGTTGCAAAGTCATAAGCGAAGACGCGGGCGTGTTTGTGCAATTGGGTGAGGATGGACTTGCCAAAGTCATGGGCGGAGTGGGGGTTTTTAGCGTCGTTCTCCACCTCCTCCTTGAGGACGGAAGTATTAAAGAGATAGTTGCCCATGGAAGCCAAACACAGGTGAGGGTTGCCAGGCATGGGCGGAGGGTTTTTGGGCTTCTCCAGGAAGTTGCGGATGGCTCCGTTTTCGTCGACGTCGATGATGCCAAATTGGGAGCCTTCTTCTATGGGGACAGGAATGGCCGCCACCGTACAGTCTGCCTGGCGCTGGCGGTGGAAGACCTCCATCTGCGCAACGTCCATAATGTAGATATGGTCCGCGCCGAAGACATAGACTTGCTCCGGCTGCTCATCCTCAATGAGGTTTAAGTTTTGGAAGATGGCATCGGCAGAGCCTTTATACCAGTCCCCGCCCGTGCGCATTTGCGCGGGAACAGGCTCACAATAATGCCCGAGGAAGGCCGCCATTCGCCATGCGCGCGAAAGGTGGTTGTTGAGCGAGTCCGACTTATATTGCGTGAGGACTTTAATTTTATAAATGCCGGAGTTGACAAAGTTTGAAAGGCAGAAGTCGATGATGCGATAGCGTCCACCGAAGGGGACGGCGGGTTTAGCGCGCTCTCGAGTTAAAGGCTCCAAGCGAGTTCCCGCGCCTCCCGCTAAAATCATCGCAAGAGACTTGCTCATGATGTTTTCTCCTTCTATTCGACGTTGACTTGTTGAGGGGGGCGTTGAATTTGGCTGTCTGGATAGTTTTCGGCGGCCTCCAGGTAGAGTTTTTTGGAGTAGCGCTGCCTGGGCTGAGGATTTTTCGGATGGATGAGGCTCGCTTCTTCCCCATGCAAAGCAACCATTTTGGTATCATCACAAAACAGCCACTCTCTGCGGAGCGTTTCGTCTTCAGAAGCATAGAAGATGTCTGGAGAGGGGCTCCTTTGTCCAGCTGGAGGGCACCATTCCTGGCGCGCTTTGGCGATGGCGGCAGGCTGGGCTTCTTTCCACACAGTAACGGGGTCTTTCATGAGTGCACTCAGAAGCGTAGGCGCTTGTTGGACGCGTTGACGAGACAGCGACAGCAGTCCTGAAGCCCGGCGTGTCAAGCTTATAATTTGAGGATTTCGAGAAAAGGGGCAGCTGGGGATTTGAAAAATCAGATTGCCAAAGCCATCCAAGAGAGGCTGCAGGTGGAGCGCTTTTTCCAGAAGTTCAGCCTGTTGCTTCTTGCTAAGCCTCGTTTTCTCCTCGGACGTATCCTGCAAAAAACCATCCGCAAAATAGTTGAAGCGTGCAAGCTCGCTTTCAACCAGTTGCTCGCTGGCGTCACAGGCATAAACCGAGCGCCAATCTCGAAAAGTTTCCATGCCTTGTTGAAGAGGGAAGCCAGCGAGCGGCGGCGGGGTTATGGTTTTGGAGCAAGCAACTGCACAGAACAAAACAGTTGCCTGTAGAACGAAAATTATTTTGGATGGCATCATGGCGACGAAGGCTGTGATAGGTTCCGCAATTATGGGCAGTCAAGAAACCCGAGTGACAAAAATTTCCAAGCTCAACCAGCACTTCTCTATTAGCCGGGAGAGTTGTCTTGTGCAAATTCATGGCCCCACCATAGGAAAGAGATATGTCCTCGACGTAGAAGAGTTTACCATTGGAAGAGATGCAAAAAACAATATTGTCGTCGACATGGACAATGTTTCTCGCAAGCACGCCAAAGTCACCCTACGGGAAGGGTTTCCCCACATCATCGACTTAGGCTCCACCAATGGGACTTATTTGAATGAAGAAGAAGTGACCGAGGAACGTATGCTCCGAGGTGGGGACCTCATTAAAGTCGGAGGAGCCATTTTCAAGTTTCTGCAAGGAAACAATGTCGAGGCGCTCTATCACGAAGAAATTTATAAGCTGACCATTATAGACGGATTGACGCAGATTTACAACAAGCGATATTTCCTGGAGTTTTTGGAGCGTGAATTTGGCCGCGCCAAGCGTTATTCGAGGAATTTGAGTCTCATCATTTTCGACATCGACCATTTCAAAGCTGTGAATGACACGCACGGACACTTGGGAGGAGATTTCGTCCTGAAGGAGTTGGCCCATGCCGTATCATCATTTGTTCGAAAAGAGGAATGTTTTGCGCGGTACGGGGGAGAAGAGTTTGCCATAGTCATGCCGGAGTCCAGCTCCAAGAATGCGCGGGTGTTTGCGGAAAAGCTGCGCATTTTGGCAAAAGCGCACCGGTTTATTTTCGACGAGAAAGAGATTCCAATTACCTTGTCGCTGGGGGTTGCGGACTTGGCTCCTGAAATGGCAGAAGCCATGGCGCTTGTGAAGGCAGCGGATGCCCAGCTTTATATTGCCAAGAAGGCTGGCCGCAACCGCGTCTGCTAGACCGGTCTAAAACGAGGCCGCAATGCCAATTTGTGCGCCAAACCGCTGGTAAAAGGAGGTTTCAGCAATATACACGCTGTTGGGGGGCGCATTGAGTTTGAAGTTGGTGCGAGACCAAAAGCCCAAAAGGCGCGCCGACAGGGGCCCCCAAATTTTGACTCTGAGGCCAAGCTTGCCTTCAAGTCCATAGGCGGAGCCCTCGGGGAAGTAGGGGGCCTCCAAAATTTCCTTCGCGGACAACACAGGCAGATAGGAAAAGCTTCCAACAAACACCATCCCGTCCGCCAGGACAGGCAATTCAAACCCAAGGCCCGCCCTCAAAGCCGTGAGGCTCAGTTGAGGAAAGCCCTGCAATGAAGTCCCATCCTCGAGAGCACCATGAGACAAGCGGGTATGCTGTATCCCAAACATCGGCACAACCGCCGCCTTCCATGCTTGCGAAAATTGCATACGCCAACGCAAGCCACCGTCCACGAAGGACCATTTCATGGGGAATTTGTTGCCCAACTCATCTTGCAGCTTAAACCCAAAGCTTAAAGCCACATTGGCATCCAAACCAATACCGGAATACAAGCCCGCATTCGCAAAGGCCAGGGGATAGAATTCCGCACTCAGCGCGGGGGCGGATTGGAGCCCAGCCCGAAAGGAGCGCAGGTTGTTGGTGCTCATTTGGCTAAAGGCATTCCTGTGGTTGAAAAGAAGTGCACCCACTTCAATGGAAGCAATGGGATAAAGCCGTTTTTTTGGCTCTGCCTCCTGAAGCCTTGCGGGTTTTGCTTTCCGCGGAACGCCCACCTCTTCAGGAGGCATGAGCTCTTCAAAAAACAATGTTGCTGTCGTCGTTTCCTCGGGAGGTGCGTCCTCAAAACTCAAGTCCAACGTCGGCGGTGTAGACTCCGAAGAGGCAAGGGGCGGGGGCACATACTGCGCCACCGACTCCGCAAAGTCCTCCTCCGGGAGAGCGGGCTTGAGTTTGAGCGTTGTTAAGAGCGTTTCACTCAGCCTCGCCTGGTTTCTGGTGCTCAAAGCATGTGCTGAAGTCAAAGCATAGGTAGGCCGAATCTGCACTTTCTGGGTGGAGGCATTTTGGGCCAAAACCGTCACCTTGCGCTGGGCGGGCTTGCCTTGCTGGGCAGGAGTCACCTTATATTGGGTGGTCACTATCCACCGAATGCGCTGCTTTTTCACCTTATCCCAGTCAAGCTTTTTTTGCGTCATCACCTTTTGGGGGCTGATACATTCAGCGGAGGTTTGCTCACACAGCAAGGAGCGGATTTGCTCATTGACGGGTGCTGCAGCCTTGTTGGGAGAAGGAATGACAACCACGCGCTGCGCTTGAGCGGCAAAAGCAGCCAGAAAGAGAATACAAAAGGGCAGTCGACGTTTCATACAAACAGAGCCCGAAAGAGGAAATGAAAGCACCGGCAGTTGACTTCTGTCATGCCTAGGCCCTAACTAAAGCGCGTTGTCTTTTTTTTGCAAGGAGTTTAGCCAATGGCACTTGGCATCCATTTGGAGTGGACACCCAACCCCCATACGTTGAAATATGTTTTGAATTGCCCCGTGCTTCCCTCAGGAAGCCTGAGTTTTTCTTCCGCACAGGAGGCAAAACCCCTCTCGCCCCTGGCGGAGGGCTTGCTGGCCCTGCCGGGGGTAGCCGCCGTTACCCTGGGAATGGGGTTTGTTTCCGTCACCAAATCCGCAGAAGGCGAGTGGGTAAAAATGAATGACGCTGTCATAGAAGCCCTGGAGAAGCACTTGGGGGCAGGAGAAGCGGTGCTGACAGAAGAAGGGAAGCAGCATTTGAAAGCGCAGGCGCAGAAGGACTGGAGCGACGTGGAGGCCCGCATTGAGGAGGTGCTGGAAGCGGAAATTCGCCCGGCCCTGGCCCGAGACGGCGGAGGTGTGGCCCTGGAGCGCTTTGAGGGCGGCACCGCCTATGTACATATGCGCGGGGCATGCGCAGGCTGCCCTTCGGCGCAAGTAACCTTGAAGATGGGAATTGAGGTGCGCCTGAAGGAGGCCGTCCCCGAGGTACAAGAGGTGGTGGCCCTCTGAGCCGCAAACCTCAAGGCAGGTTACCCCCCCCCCGGGAAACAAAGCCCCGCCAGGGTTTAAAGCCTCCGCAGGTGGAAGCAGAGCTTTTGGAGGGCCAGTCCACGGCCCTGTTGAAGGCTTTGCATTTGCTGACGCCCACAGGCGCACTCAATGCGGACGCGCGGCGCAAGCTGAAGCAAGTCAACCACCTGGTGCATATGTTGGAGCCGGCCATTGAGGACATATACGCGCGGCACGCGGAGCCTTGCCTGGTGGACGTGGGCGCCGGCAAGGGCTATTTGGGTTTTGTGCTGCACGAGTTGGTGCTGGCCAAGCGCGGCCGTGGACTGCTCTACTGCGTAGAGTCCAACGCGGAGCTTTTGGCGCGTGCCAAGGCCACGGCCGAGGCGTTGGGCTTTTCCAAGCTTCGCTTTGTGGCCGCGCCCATTGCGAAGGCTGTGCTGCCTGAGCGTGTACACCTTGTTACAGGCCTGCACGCCTGTGACACGGCAACGGACGACGCCCTGGCACGCGCCTTGTTGTTGAGGGTGGACCATATGGCGCTGGTGCCCTGCTGCCAGGCAGAGTTGGCACGCGAGTTGGCGCGCTGCAAGCCGACAGCACCGGCCATGCAGGCGCTTTTCGCCTGCGCCTTGCACCGGCGTGAGTTTGGCTCCCACTTAAGCAATGTGGTGCGTTGTCTGGTTGCCCAGGCCATGGGCTACCAGGTTTCCATAACGGAGTTGGTAGGCTGGGAGCATTCGGCGAAAAATGAGTTGTTGCTGTGCCGCCGCGTCCAGGCACACAACCCCCGGGCGCGGCGGCAGCTGTCCGCCTTGTTGGCCTTGTTGCCGGTGCGCATGCACTTGTTGGAAGCTTTGGGGCTTTCGGAAAAGGAGCCCTCTCCTTTATTGCCTGAAGGGCATGGTTTGTTATAGGAGGTGACGAGTCCTTTGTCCGCGTTCCCTATGAGAGGCACTTCCATGAAGCTTGTCAGGCAGTGGCTGCAGAAAGCTTACCCAGCCGTTCTGGCCTCGCCACTGCTCCTCTTTGCCCTCGGCTGCCCTCCTCCCTCGGTGCCAACACACTCACCGGAGGGCCTGGGTGTGTCCCCGGAGGCGAAGGAAACCCTGGAGCACCTGACAAAAGCTGCGGACAAGGGGGACATGCAAGCCCAATTTAACCTGGGTGTCATGCATGCCCAGGGCCGGGGGGTGCCCCGGGACAATGCCAAAGCGGTGGAGTGTTTTACCAAAGCGGCAAGCCGTGGACATGCAGGCGCCCAATACCTCCTGGGCTTCATGCATGAAAAAGGCCATGGGGTGCCGCAGGACAACAACAAAGCCGCCGAGTGGTACACCCGGGCCGCCAACCAGAAAGACGCCGTCGCCCAACTCACCCTCGCCACCATGTACCATACCGGCCGGGGAGTGCCCCAAAACCACAAAAAGGCCGCCGAGTGGTATGCCCGGGCCGCTGCCCAAGGCGTCGCCCAGGCGCAATTTAACCTAGGAGACATGTATTATGGAGGGCAAGGGGTGCCGCAGGACTATAAGAAGGCGGCCGAGTGGTATACGCGGGCGGCCCACCAGGGGCTGCCGAAGGCGCAGTTTACGCTGGGCCTCATTTATTCCAATGGCCAGGGGGTGCCGCAAGACAATGAGAAGGCGGTGGAATGGTATACGCGAGCGGCCCACCAGGGGGTGGCGGATGCGCAATACATTCTCGGCAACATGTATGCCAATGGAGAGGGCGTCCTCCAGGACTACCGCAAAGCCGTGGAATGGCTTACCCAAGCGGCCAACCAGGGGGACCCGGACTCTCAATATTTGCTTGGCGAAATGTACCTCCAAGGAAGAGGCGTCATTCGAGACCTTGCCAAAGCCTGCAAGCTGCTGCGTGAGGCTGCAGAGCAAAGCCACCAGGGCGCCGTGGAGTTGCACAACAAGCATTGCTCTTAAAGAAAGAGGAGGCGAAACCCCATGAGGTTTTTTGTTGACAGTGCTGACGTGAAAGAAATTCAAACTGCCTTGGAAATGGGGTGCGTTGACGGCGTTACCACCAACCCCTCGCTGCTGGCGAAGGTGGGGCGCCCCCTGGAAGAAACCATCCGCGACATTGCCGGGCTTGTCGACGGCCCCATCAGCGCGGAGTGCGTCTCCACCCAGGCGCAGGACATGGTGAAAGAGGGCGTGGCCCTCTCGGCTTTGCACCCCAACGTGGTGGTGAAAATTCCCATGGGCGTTGAAGGCCTGAAGGCCACACGTGCTTTGGCAAACCAGGGCATTCAAACCAATGTTACCTTGGTGTTTTCCCCAGTGCAGGCTTTGTTGTGCGCGAAGGCCGGGGCCACCTTTGTTTCGCCCTTTGTGGGCCGCCTGGACGACATAGGCCAAGAGGGCATGGAGATGATTCGCCAAACGGTGGCCATTTTTGACAACTATGCTTTTGAAACTGAGGTGCTGGTGGCCTCCGTGCGCAACCCCATCCACGTCCTCCACGCTGCCCTCGCCGGGGCCCACGTCGCCACCATTCCCCTGGCCGTCCTCAAGCAGCTTTCAGAGCACCCCCTCACGCACCTGGGCATTGAGCGCTTTTTGGCGGACTGGGCCAAAGTCCCCAAGCCTTAGGCCAGCTTCACGCTAAAGTGCACAGGCTTAACTCTGAAAGCGCATAGCCCAAAAAGCGCTGCGCTTGCTGCGCAAAACGCCCCGGCTCATCCGTCACAAAACAGGCATGGGAAACGGCCCCGGGCTTGGGGGCGACAAGCCCGCGCGCGCGAAGCAATGCGGCCACATGCCCGGCGGTGGCCGTCGCCGAATCCACCAAACGCACCTCAGGGCCCAACACCGCCGCCAGGGTGGGGGCCAACAGCGGGTAGTGGGTGCAACCCAACACCACCGTATCCGCTTTGGCCTCCAAAACAGGCTGTACATAATGGCGCGCCACCCGTGTCGGCACGTCGCCTTGCAGCCAGCCTTCTTCCACCAGGGGGACAAACAGCGGGCAGGCCTGCGCGAGGACAACCAGGGAAGCGTCCATGCTCAGCAAGGCCCGCTGGTAGGCACCCGAGTGGATGGTGCCCGAAGTCCCCAACACGGCTATGCGGCCGTTGCGCGTCGCCTCCTTCGCCGCCTGGGCACCGGGGGCGATGACGCCCACCACGGGAATGGGGAGCGCCTCTTGCAACATTTCCAATGCCACCGCCGAAGCCGTGTTGCAGGCCACCACCAACAGCTTGATGGGCCGGCCTATGAGGAATTGCGCCGCCTCCCGGGCATAGCGGCGTACCACTTCCGCGGACTTGTTGCCATAGGGCAGGCGTGCCAAGTCCCCCACATAGACGGTGCTTTCTTCCGGCAACATTTCCTTGAGTGCCTTAAGGACGGTCAAACCCCCAAGGCCCGAATCAAAAACACCAATGGGGTGGTGGTTGGTTGGGTGCATGCTTTGGCACTAGCACATTGGGGTGGTTTGAGACGGACTTTGCCATCTTCCGTATCCAAGGGGGGCATTTCTCCACACAAGGCCTGGGGAATGTGCTAAAGCGAGGGCTACATTCAAAAAAGGAAGGTGTAGGCATGGAGCTAGGACGCAGGACGCAGGACGCAATAGCAACTCAATTCCCCCCCATTTTTTCGAAACGGTTTGTATTGGGCACTTTGTGTGTTCTCATGTTGGGGGCGGTTTATAGCTGTGGTGATGACGCTGACACAAGCAACCCGACAACAAACCATACCAATACAAACCCTACAAACACAAACAACACCGGCACCAACAATGAGCCGGGCAAGCCTGTCAGCTCAGCTTCCGGGAAAAGACTCAAAAGGTTAGAGCAAAGAACAACATCAGGCGAACTTATAACACACTTCGACTTTCATTATAACTCTAGAAATGAACTGGACAAATCAGAGACTTATTTTTTCGGCAACACACTCGGTTCGTATACTATTTACAGTCATAATTCCAAAAGCCTTTTGACAAGCCACCACACATACAACCCTGATGGTTCTTTGCTAGGACGCCATGATTTTGAGTATGATTCTTCCACAAAAAGACCTTCAAAATCAATTCTCTATCACGCATCTAACCTGATAATTTCTTGGGATGCGTATACTTTTTTTCCAAATGGAAATCCAAAAACCCGTGTTTCATATGCATGCCTAAGACTTGGGCCAGATGGACTTCCTAAACCATGTGAAACACTTGAAGAATTTTCACCAACTCACGAAACTGTTTTTTCTTATGACGACCATGGCAGGAGAACAACGCAAACCACGCACAACATCAGCCTCAAGGGAACACACACGCATACCTACTCTTATAATGCAGATGGAACCATCAACGAAGCCGTAGAGACAGAGGCCACAGGATATAACGAGCATCACACACCCTCGGCCTACAAGTTTTTCTACGAAGACGGAGAATCTGTCGGCACTGCTTCTGACTTGCTTACTTTGCTTACTCTTTAAAGAGCCGTTTTCTCTCCACTCTCCACACCCAACCCCCACAAAGCTTCAAACACTTTGCGGGGGTTTTAAAATTCTGAGGGCTGCCCCTAATGAGATGGAACCGGCTGCAGACTCACGTGCTCAACCTGGCTTCTGTCATGGTTTGTGAATGTGCCAATATAGCGAAAAAGCCTGCCATCGCTGCCCTCGGTTGAAACTTCCAGCGAGCGCTTGCCCAACCGCACATTTGGAATGCGCACTGAGCGGAGTGAGGGCTGGTTGGCGGGCACCTCCCCGTCGCGGCACGCAAAGGGACCCTTCTCCTCGCCGTCTATCTTTACATGGACTTGAGCTGCCCCAGTCCCCTGACAGCTGAGGGGAGACAAGCTGTTCTTTGTCAACTCCAAAGTCCAGGAAAGGTTAACATCCGAAAAAACAGGCAACAAGTCGACGTGGACAGCAACGGAAACGGGCGTGTCATAAACATCCGTGCTGATGTCGACGGAGCCTCGCCCTGCATAGAGGACATTCTCTTCAGAATCCATGGCCTCCACGGTGTAGCTGTAGGTGCCTGCAAACAAATTCTTCAGCACCACACCCTGCACCCCATTCTGAGAGCACGGATAATGACCCTCGTTATGCAAGATCGTCCCTGGAATCGTTATCTGAATGCCATGGACATCCGGCTTGGCAGCACAATCCAATCCACCAAAACTCCACGAAAATTCCAGCGTGTGGCCCTCTGCATGTTCATTCGCACGCCCCTGCATACGGTCTATATCATCGCAACCTGCCAACAAACACCCAACGACACTCCAAACCAACACTGCTTGCAACTGATTCATGCTTTCCTCCTCCAAAAAACCTGTTTTCCTTCGGCGACAACTGCCCTCGCCCTGTTGCACTGCCACACTTTCGCCCTCCCTTCCCCAAAGCTGTGTGTCCATGCAGGCCCTAGCGGCGGTAGAGCGGCGCAAAAAGAGGCTCGGGGCTCTGGCTCGCCTTTAAAAAGGTGCTGCGGTAATAAAAGGGGATGCCGTCGGCGACTTCGACATAAACCTCCAGCACATGAGAGCCCGGCTGGAGGTTGGGAATGCTCACCGAAGCAGGGTGCTCCCCTTCCTCACATGGGAAGCGTCCCTTTTCTATGCCGTCAATATAGACGATGGCATTGCCCACCCAATAGTCCCGACAACGGTAGGTCCGCGTTGCATCCATCATCAAACTCCAGGAGAGGCGTATCCCCGAAAGGAGCGGCAACAGGTTGACATGGACAGGGGTATAGCCGTTGACATAGAAGGAGCCCGTCGTTGAATAAAGCGCTGTCCCATAAAAGTCCAAGGCCTCCACGGTGTAGTTATAGAGGCCGGAATAAAACCTCTTGAGCACCATCCCTTGAGCCCCCTCCAGGGCGCATGGGTAATAGCCGTCGTTGTGCAACACTTCCCCGGGAATGCTGATTCGAATGGAGTGCACAAACGGGTCTGCCTTGCATTGCCAGCCGTTGAGCGTCCAGGAAAACTCCACCTCCCCGGCTTGGCCGCGCTCATCTACATAAATGCAGCCTACCAACAAACACCCAACGAGAAATGCTACCGAAATTCGAGGCATACCTTTGTCCACCCAGAAAAGAGTCATCTCTTGGAATGACGTTCACCTTCACCTTTTATTCAACACTCTAGCCCTCTTTTTTCCGCCCCAAAAGCGCTTTCCTCAGGCTGTAACCTTTTATGCAGAGATGTCATTGATTTTATCACAATACTTGATGAGGTGTAAATCAAATGTTAGGCGAAAGAAGCAATGTTGGCTTCTATTAATTATTGGTCTCTCGTCAAACAAGCCTCGTGGATTGAGCTTTTTGTTCTGCTGCTGCTTGTCGCCGTTTCCGCCGTCAGCTGGGCGCTGATGGTGCAAAAAAGCCTGCAATTGTCGGCGGCCAGGCGGCGCTCCTCGGAATTTCTCGAAGTGTTTTGGGAAGCCAACCAGCTGGACTCTATTTACCACTCCATCTCCAAGCAGCAGGCCTCCCCTTTGGCCAAAATCTTCAAAGCCGGCTACGAGGAAATGCTCAAACTCGCCAAACTCAAGGCAAACCCCTCCCCGGCTACCCCCGCGCAACACCGGCTTGAAGGTATTGAAAACATTGAGCGCGCTTTGCAGCGCTCCTCCGTCACGGAAATTACAAAACTGGAGGCGCGTCTGTCTTTCCTGGGGACTGTGGGCGTAACCTCGCCTTTCATCGGCTTATTCGGGACTGTCATGGGCATTTTGTCCGCATTCAACGAAATTGCCCAACAAGGCAATGCCAGCATTGCAACCGTTGCGGCCCCCATCGCCAACGCCCTGCTGGCAACAGCCGCGGGCTTGTTTGCAGCCATTCCGGCTGTTGTCGCTTATAATGCCTTCTTAAGCCGCATCCGCGTCTTCGACGCTGAAATGGCCAACTTTTCTTCTGACTTTTTAAACATCGTCAAACGCAACTTTTTTAACTGAGCATTTTAAGGAAACTTGTCTTTTAACGGAACCTATTTGACGGCCTATGAGCTCGCGACAGCGTTATTCTCGCACCACCTTAAGCGAAATCAACGTCACTCCCCTGGTGGATGTGATGTTGGTGCTCCTCATCATTTTTATGGTGACAGCTCCCCTCATTCAGCCCGGCGTCAAAGTGGATTTGCCCCAAACACGCGCACTCCCCATGGAAGCGGATGAGTCCAAGTTGATTTTGTCCATTAACAAGGAAGAGCATATCTTCCTGGGCGAAACACAAGTCGCCTATGAGGAGCTGGAAACCAAATTGCGTACCAACAGCCGGGTGCAGGAAGAGAAGGAGCTCTTCTTGCACGCCGACAGGACTTTGCCCTATGCCGTCGTGCTGGATGTTATGGCCATTGCACAACGCGCAGGCGTTGACAAACTCGGCATGGTGACGGACCCTGTCTCCTCTCTCCAAAAGCCTACTCAACGTCCAGCGCAACGGCGACCTTGAGGTTTCAAATGGCCGTCCATGTCCACAACAGCCTCCTGCGCCCTCACCACCCTTTGTTGTGGCCCTTCATTGCCGCCTCCCTCATTGCCCACCTGCTGTTTTTTGTGCTGGTGCTGGGCTTCTTAGAGCGCCCCAAACCCAAAGCCGCGCCCCTGCAAAAACCCATCCGCGCCTCTTTGGTTCGCCTTGGAAAACCCAGAGACCCTACTTTGCTGCCTCGCCTGGAGGCACCTCCCCCTCCGCCTGCCTCCAAGGCACCGCCACCACCACCACCTGTCCCTGTCCCCTCCAAGGCGACGCCTGCACCTCCTTCCAAGGCGCCTCCTTCCAAAGCAGCCGACACTTCCGCCAACCTCGCCTCCGCCTTTGCAAGTGTGGCCAAACCCGCCGCACCCTTGGAAGGAGAGCTCGACGGAGACCCTATGGGGGACTCCGCCATCCAGGAGGGGGAGCGCTATTTCGGCCTCATCAGCAGCGCTGTACGCCGCAATTATGACGTGTCCGCCTCCATTCCCGAAAACCAACGCAGCCGACTTGAGGCCGTTGCCTTCATCCGCATCGCCGCCAATGGAAAGCTCCTGGAATCCAAAATTACCCAATCCTCGGGCAACCTCCTCTTTGACGCCGCTGTTGAAAGCGCGTTAAAGCGGGCTGCCCCTTTTCCTCCTCCGCCGGACCACCTCAAAGACTCCCTGAGAAAAGACGGTGTCCACCTCAGGTTTACCCCTTAAAGGAATTGCCATGCGTTTGCTTGTCTCCTGGCTTTTGCTCTCCGCTTCCCTCTCCTTCGCGCAAGCCCCCACGCTTGAAATCAGCGGAGCCAACTTTCGCGCAGAGCCTTTGGGCTTCCCCCGCGTTATAGAAACCAACCCTGCCGTCAAAACCCTGGCCGATGAGCTTGACAAGCTGCTCCTCTTCAACTTTGAAGCCTCCGGCCTCTTCCGCCTGCTGGACAGGGCCAGCTTTCTGGCTGCCGCGGACGAGCCTGCCAACAAAATTGTCTCTTCCGCATGGCTGAATGTCGGCGCAGAAAGCGTCATTAAAGTCCAACTGGGCCTCAACAAAGAGCAGCAACTTGAAGCACGCTTGCGCCTCTTTCGCAGCAGCAACGGACGCGTGGAGCTTGAAACCTCCGCCAAAGGCAGCTTGTTTGACATTCGCCCTATAGGCCACCAGCTGGCCAATGCTGTCTACCGCCATTATACGGGAGAGGACGGGCCCTTTCTCAAAAAAATGGCTTTTGTCAAAACGGATGGACAACGTCGCAACGTCTATGTCGCTGACTGGGATGGGGCCAATGCCAAAGCGCTGACGCAAACCACCATTAACCTCCTGCCTGCCTTCGCGGCCAACAACCAGGCCCTGGCCTTCACCTCTTATGACAGCGGAAACCCGGACATTGTCCTCAAAAAACTGGACGGCAGCCAAACCACGCCTTTGGTGGCTACCCGAAACATGGCAACGGGGGCGGCTTTCTCCAAAAACGGAAGGATGATGGCTTGGGCCCAATCCGAAGGCGAATCCACACAATTGTGGTTGGCCAAGGCGGATGGCAAAGAAGCACGCAAGCTGACGCAGACGCCTTACCTCCTCAACACCAGCCCCAGCTTCACTCCGGATGGGAAAAACCTCGTCTTCGTCTCCAACCGCGCCGGAGGCCCGCAACTTTACCTCATGGACTTGGAAAAAAACGCCGTGCGCAGGCTTACCTTTCAAGGCAACTACAACCAAACCCCCAAGGTTTCTCCAAAGGGGGACTGGGTTGCCTTCACCGCGAGGGACGAAAAACGCCGCTTTGATATTTTCCTGACCAACCTCCAAACCGGCGAAGTCCGCCGCGTCACGCAGGACCAAGGGGACAACGAAGAACCCAGCTTCAGCCCGGACGGCCGCCTGCTGCTGTTTGTCTCCAGCCGCCTGGGCTCCAGCCACATTTTTGTCAGCACCCTGGATGGGAAAGTCCAACTCCCCCTGCCCATGGCACGCGGGGTTTTTGCCACCCCCATTTGGGCCCATTAAAGCGCTTCACTTTTTAACTGTCTGTCACTGAAAACTCCAACTTACATGAAACAATTGCTGAGGGATGGGGTTTGCAAGCGATGAAGAGATACATATCCTAACCACAAAGACTTGAGCCGGACCAAGTGTAGAGGGGAGTGTTTGCTTATGAGAGTGCTCGTTATATTGCTTTCGCTGTTCATGTTTTCTCTGGGGTGCTCAAGCACAGTGCAAGGCCCAAGCCAGCCAGGCACACAGGATGAGCCCGGCAAGCCGGCAGACCCCGGAAACCCCGGAGACCCCGGAGACCCAGGAAACCCAGGAGGCCCCGGAGGCCCCGGAGGCCCGGGAGGCCCCGGAGACCCCGGAGGCCCCGGAGGCCCGGGAGGCCCCGGAGACCCCGGAGACCCTGGAGACCCCGGAGACCCTGGAGACCCCGGAGACCCCGGAGACCCCGGAGACCCGGGAGACCCCGGAGACCCCGGAGACCCCGGAGACCCGGGAGACCCCGGAGACCCGGGAGACCCCGGAGACCCCGGAGACCCGGGAGACCCCGGAGACCCGGGAGACCCCGGAGACCCCGGAGACCCTGGAGACCCCGGAGACCCCGGAGACCCCGGAAACCCGGGAGACCCTGACCCTCGACCTCCGTTGCCGGCAGGAACACCGCCGGGAGAGCCTTGGCCGCCCTTTCATCAAATGCCTGAGCCGCCCGCGCGCGAGCCCAACTTTGATGACCCCAACAGCGATGTGGACTGCGACGGAATCCCCGACAGGGAAGAGAAAAATTATGGGACAGATCCACGCAACCGCGACACCGACGGCGATGGCATTTGGGACGGCATTGAGGTGGGGATTATTTCCTCCCCGGACCCGCTGTGTCGATATGCTTTCCCCCGAAACCTCTTGCCTACCCAGAGGACAACCAACCCTCTGTTCCAAGACAGCGACTGTGACGGCATTTCGGATGGCGACGAAGATTTAAACAAAAACGGCCGCTTGGACAAAGACAACTACGCTACAGAGGAAGACCCACGCAAAAAAGAGTCCGACCCCAACAACCCGGACACCGACGGCGACGGCTTGTGGGACGGCCTGGAGCGCGGCGTGAGAAGAGGAATGATATTGCTGAAGGGCCAAACAGTGCCTGTGAGAACAAACGCGGCGGGCCAGGCAGAAGCAGCCTTTTGCAATGCCAAATACCCACAAGGCCGCCAGTACGCAGCACCAGAGACCGAGTGTCCGGCGGCTTTTCGCAGACTCACAGACCATACCAGAGCTGACACGGACCGTGACGGCATTCCAGACGGGACAGAGGACAGCAACCACAATGGTTGCTTTGAGCCCAACCTCTTCGAAGACGAGGAAGCCAACCCCAAGAAGGGCCGCTTCTTCACAGGGGCGGGAGCCATTGGAGAGACAGACCCAACCGACCCTCTGAGTCCTGACCCGAATAGAGACCCAGAAGTGGTGGAGGCTTGCCACCCGAGCAATTTGGAGCCGGTGGACATTCAGCGCAATGCCACTGCACAATTGGCACTGGGCTTGCCCAAAGAGTTTCAATATGTCCACTTCGACAACTCGACACGTGGCTTCATGGGCGTCAACCCAACCACCAACGTTGCCTTCGTGGTTTGGAGGCACCCCAACACCGTCACCAGCCTCGCTGCGTTGCGACAATTGGCTGTCACCCAAGCTCGGACAATAGCGGGCGGCGCTTCCTCTTGGGAGCCGGCTTTTGAGCCCACGGAAGCCTTCCCTTATTGGGGCTCGACACAAGCCAATGCCTATGGCGTCACATTCACAGTTACAGGCAACATGCGCGCGGCAGACCGCGTCAACCTCATCGCCGGCAACGCCAGCCTCGCGAACACAACCGCCAAGCTGCCGCAGCTTGGTGCAACCGCCAACACTCACTATACATCCGCCAACACTCAATATGTCCGCGCTCAATATGTGCGTCGCAACAATGAAGTCATTGTGGTGATGGCAGTCGCGCTGGACAACAACGGCCAGGGTTATTTCGGTGCGAAGGACATTGCCGGAAGTGCCGCATTGGCGAGCTATTTTGACAAAGCGGTGGTGCATTGCGAGCGCGGTGTGGTGAGCAGAAGAACCGTGGACTTTTTGTTTGTCGTGGATGATTCCAGCTCCATGGGGACTTCGCAGGCAGGGTTGGCAGCGGCCACCAACGCAATGGCTGAAGCCTTGAATGCCAGCACCTTGGATTGGCGCGTGGCCATGGTGACGTCGTCCTATCACGACGCTCGCAACAGCGGGCAACATTATAACAGAGGCATCATTCGCGGCTTTGTAAGCAGAGACAGACTGTCCCTCTTCCAAACGTGGTTGACTCCAAACACCAGCACCACCTGCA
>Ga0209737_10000018_pt1 | contig 138578 bp, 124 predicted proteins | sample TergutCu122P3_FD_187284 | JGI IMG/M metagenome (GOLD analysis project Ga0209737, IMG submission 187284) | Cubitermes ugandensis P3 segment gut microbial communities from Kakamega Forest, Kenya - Cu122 P3 (SPAdes) (version 2) | ecosystem: Host-associated > Arthropoda: Insects > Digestive...
CCTGCCGCTATCGCATCGTCAACTTTCTTCGCTTCGGTTCCGGGTTTAGGGAAACTGAAAATATGATTTTCATCCGGATTAGAGGTAGCATAACGAAGTGCATATCCCATACCCATGTTCAACGGTTGCGTGGTACTTGTTATCGAGAGCGTCCATTTGCCTGCGTAACTATTATTGTCCTTGGATACTGAGAAGTAACGGATGTATGGGGTTATACGGTAAGGATTATCTCCATCGTTATAGGTATCCGTTGCCGAGTAGGTATAATCTCCGGAGGTCATTCCCTTCAACGGTGCAGAAACCATTGTCCAGTTGTGTTCATTCGGGTTAACGAACGCGCGGAAGGCTTTTGTTTCCATCTCTACGTGCGCTCTGTTGTACTTTAAGCGATGGATTTTTCCAACAGATGTATTCGGACCGAAATAAATATTGTCACATCTTGATTCTTCGGTCAGCATTGGGAAGTGAGGCACACCTTCTCTCAGGTATACATCAGGCACGCATTCAAGTGCATTTCTGACTGTTTCGGCAAAATAGTTTCCGTCAACCGGAATGAAAAATTCCCAGTTAGCAGTGTTATACCAGTCGCTATCTTCCTTGCCTGTCCACAAGAGGCTTGAGCGGACGCAGAAAAGATTTACAGTACCTATCTCTGTTGTCCCGTTCATTATTTTAACCTCATAATCGCCTTCTACGGTAATTTTGGCAGCTGTACTTTTGACAAAAGTTCCTGTTGTTCCGGATTTACGCCACTCGTAGTGTGTATAACCCGTGAAAGGGGCATCACCAACAAATACGTTGATATCCGTTAAACCACCGCACAATGAAACTACAGGGTTAATTGTAATTTTGCCCCACTTTGCCCAAAATACCATATTGGTGGTTATAGGCTTATTAAAGTCAAACGCCGTGCCAGTAAGTTCCGGATTGGTGTACCAGCCTGCAAGTGCCTGCCCGCTATAGGTAACGATTGGCGGAGTTACCGTATTACCCGAGAGAACGCCTATAACGATTGGCGCTTCACCGTTGTTGGGATAGAATGTAACCCGCAATGGGGTGTTGTAATTTACATCATAATTATTATATAACCACGGAAACTGTACACCGGTGCTTGGGCTGATGGTAAACGACTTTGTGCCTGTGATGTTGGATTTATGTGTCGCTTGGTCTGTTGTGGATATATCCATTACATAATATGCAGCCTTGTTGTTGCTGTACACGGCATCGCTTGATATCAGTTTGTTAAGTACCATCATATAAATACCACCGCCCAGACCTGCGCCTGCAGCTGTTGTGGTTGTTGCCGTTGCTTCCGCTGTATTGTTGCTGATTGTTCCGCCGGTTATGGTTAGCGCTGTATTGTTGTCCCTTACAAAAATACCGCCGCCGCGCGTGGCAGTGTTATTGCTGATGGTTCCGCCCGAAATAGTTGCGCGTGCAGGATAAGAGGCATTTGCCGCAGAGGTATTCACGGTAATACCACCGCCGCTTGCGATAAGAGCAGTATTGTTGCTGATGGTTCCGCCGGTCATTGTCAGCGTACAGGCGCTGTTTACAAAAATACCACCACCACCGTTATTTCCGGCAAGGTCGCCTGTAGCCCTGTTTCCAGTAATGGTACCGCCCGACATCGTAACGGTTGAAGGATAAGTAACGCTGCTGATATTGGCATGAATACCGCCGCCGGAAACGGCTTCATTTTCGCTGATTAACACATTGCCCGACACCTCTAATTTGCCACCGACAAGCGCAATACCGCCGCCGCCCACAGCAGCGGTGTTGTTGGTAATTTGCCCGCCGGATATGCGAATGCCACTGGTAATATTTGACGTTGTAGTAGCCGTAGCAACACCGCCGCCGTCTTTGCTGCTTGTGTTCCGGCTAATTTCGCCGCCGGTTATATTCAAAGTGGTGGTATTGCCAACAAAAACAGCACCACCAACAACCAACGAGGCAGTACCGGAAACAGAGTTGTCTCTTAAAATGCCGCCGTTTATGTTTACTGCGCCGCCGCCGCTGCAATGAATACCGCCGCCACCGCCATTGACACTGGTAACTGCTGTATTGTTTTGGATAATCGCGCCGTCGTTTATGTTGATTGTACCACCAGTGTTGGTAGTAAATTGTATGCCGCCACCGCCGGTAGAGTTAGTAACGGAATAATAGCAACGCTGTATCACTGCGCCGCTGTTAAGCGTAAGTGCCGGATTTGTGGTAGAAGAGGAAGAAGCTGCGATACCGCCGCCAACTTTGTTGCCGTCCAGCGTAATGTTTTCAAGAATTAAATGCGTGTTGTTTCCCAAGGTAATATGCCTGCCTGCATTTGTTTTGATAAGCACAAAGTTGTTGCCCGCAGAACTTCTCAGCGTAATGCTTTTGTTGATGGCAAGCGTGCTGTTGATAGTGGTAGGCACTGCTGTTAGTTCTACAATGTCGCCGGCAGTAACGCCGGAACCAGAGATAAAAGTTCCCAAACCCGACCACGTGCCGGAGTAAGTTCTTACCGTTTGCGCCGAAAGGTTAAATCCTGCGCAACATAACACGAATAACAATATCCATTTATGGATGGTTCTTCCTGTTTCAATGCTATTACTACAATAGCTTGTTTGTTTTTTAGTGGCTAATCTGTAAGCCTCTTTTGTTTTACTTGTTTTCATACTGTTTAATTTTTACTGTTAGACATTTTTGTTCATTTTGTCAGTTTTTCTGACATCAAGAGATAAAAAAAATATGCTTATTTAGTTTTAGTTGTAAACATTTATTTTTCTTTATTCAAACTTGATATGACAAAGATATAGGCGGGAATAAGGCGATACAAGGCGTTGTGTGTAAGCCGGAAAAGAAATAAAAATCAACGATTGAGCGGTTATTGCGGGTAAAATTATTGCCGTGTCTTTTTGGTTGTGTTTCTTTGAAAAAAAACACCACAGAATGACACAAATTTGAATTTTTGTAGTAGATTTGTGCGAACAACTAATTCTATACAGAAAAAGATGAGTAACTGGTACGATAACTTTATTGAATCACTTTATAAAAAGTATCCCAAAAAGTCCCAACTTGCGGAGGCGTTAATGGATTTGTTGTCGATTGAACGGGAATCGGCATACAGGAGGTTACGTAAGGAAATAATATTCCCTGTTCACGAAGTTTGCAAAATTGCTTCTGCATGGAATATTTCTATAGATGAAATAGTTGGTATTTCGGCTTCAAAGATACTGTTTCAAATGTACCTGATGGATTATCTTGCGCCTTCGAATGATGATATGGAATTTATACGGAAAAGAATTCAACAGCTCGAACAACTTGACGATTATTCTGATTCGCAATATGTGGCCGTTTGCAATAATTTGTCGCGATCATTATCTGCAGGTTTTCCAAACCTGTATAAATTCAACGTATTCAAATGGGCGTATGAGTATTGCAATCATTGCAACAAGGATTCAAATATGACGTTTTCCGAGATTATTATTCCCGAAAAACTACTCGAAGAGGTAACTGCTTATTATCAAAATGTGAAACGTGTAGCCAATACAACTTTTGTGCTGGATAGTATGCTGTTCGATTTTTTTGTGCGCGAAGTACAGTTTTTTCATTCCATTTTCCTGATTACGGACGAAGATAAAGAACAGCTAAAAAAAGAGTTGCATGCTTTGCTGGATTATTTTTTGGAAATAGCAAGCAAAGGTTGCTTTCCCGAAACAAAAAACAAGGTACAAATTTATATTTCTACGCTCAATATAAATACAAATTACAGCTATTTTTATGACGGAGAAATGGAACTTTGCCGGATTCACGCATTTAATATGTACGATTGCCTCACATACAATCCCAAAATGATAGAAGATTTTAAAGAATGGATGCAGAAAAAGAAAAGAACCTCTTTCCTAATTTCGGAAACGGACGAAAGAAGTAGAGTTGGTTTTTTTATGAAACAACGGCAGTTAATTGATACGTTGTAATCCCTTGGCTGGCGCGCTGGTCTGTGACCATAAGTGTTCGAAACATGAAAATTTGGTTCAATTCTTAATTAAAAATTCCGAAATTACTTGTGAAGAAATTATAGGTAACGAATCTAAAATACCCAATGCGATTTGTTGCTTTTTCATATCATTATTGGAATGATAATAAATCAACACATTTGTATCAACAGCACATTTTTTAATCATAATCATTTGCTTCGTCTCTGTCAAATTTAAAATCACTCATATTGAAAGAGTATTTTTTCAATATTTTTTCCCGTCTCTTTCTATTTTTCTTTATTATATCTGCATTCACTTCTTTATCAGCGATATCCCGCACTTCCACAAAAGGGTTAGTAACCTGTGTCGAATGTACTTTTACTCGGGTTTCATTTTATTTTTTTTTCTTAAATTTTCAATGTTTTTTACTTTAAAAACTCCCAAAGAAAGAATATAGTCCAATGCCTTTTGAGCTTGTACATTACGAGTATTGTAATATAAAAAGAATTTTATTACAAACGCCCAAAAGGAATGACCGTTTTTATAAAATTCTTGATTTTTTGTCTTGAATCACAATTTTTATAAGATTCACAAGATTATCAAGATTTTATCGTTATCATTTTTGGAATCTTGTAAATCTTATGAATATCATGGTTCAAGACATTTTTTCACTATTTTTACATCAATAGAATTTGGAAGCTTTTTTCAGAACACATAAATATTTGGTTGAACATACGGAGGCTCCCGTTCATCGTACATTGATGGACGAGATTGATTGGAGCCAGCGGCTGATTGGAATCAAAGGCAGTCGTGGGGTGGGGAAGACTACCCTTTTACTGGAATATGCCAAAAGAAATTTCGGAACAGACCGTTCGTGTTTGTATATCAACCTGAATAATTTTTATTTTACGGAACGTTCGTTGATTGATTTTGCGGAAGAGTTTTACAAAAACGGCGGGAAAACGCTCTTGATAGACCAAATTTTCAAGTACCCTGACTGGAGCAAGGAGTTGCGCTATTGTTACGACCGGTTTCCGGAGTTGAAAATTGTATTTACAGGCTCTTCCGTAATGCGCTTGAAGGAAGAAAATCCTGATTTGAAGGGATGTGTGGATTCGTATATTTTGAGAGGTTTTTCATTTCGAGAATTTATTAACTTGAAAGCGGGAACCAACTTTCCCCCTGTTCTGTTGGAAGATATTATTGTCAATCACGAAGATATGGCAGCCGAAATTACGGCTCAAATAAATCCTTTTGACTATTTTCAAGATTATTTGCACCACGGCTATTATCCGTTTTTTTTGGAAAAAAGGAATTATTCCGAAAATCTGTTGAAAACAATTAATATGACGTTGGAAATTGATATTCTGTTGCTTAAACAGATAGAGTTGCGCTATTTGCCGAAAATCCGCAAGTTACTCTACCTGTTGGCAAGCAATGTACCCAATGCGCCGAATGTGAGTCAGTTAAGTGTCGATATTCAAACTTCCCGCGCTACGATAATGAATTATATTAAGTATTTGCAAGAGGCGCGATTGTTGAATATCCTCTACCCGCTAAACGAAAGTTTTCCCAAAAAACCGGATAAGGTTTATTTGCAAAACACTAACCTGATGTACGCCTTTTCGCCCGTAAATGTGGATGAACAGGTCGTGCGTGAAACTTTCTTTTACAATACCGTTATTCGTGACCATAAAGTGAATGAAGGAGAAAAAAATGCCCATTTTTTGGTTGATAAGCGGTTTAATTTCCGGATTCAAAACAACGGGGATAAGGTGAAATCTAATGCTGATTATTACTATGCGGTTGATATGGTAGATAAGGGAAACGGGCGGGAGATTCCGTTGTGGTTGTTTGGGTTTTTGTATTGAAAAGTCTTGAATCAAGATTTTATTTATGAAGCTATTTGAATTATTTTAATGATTGTTCGTAATATTACCTAATAATTAAAAATGTGAATCATAATTCCGAAGGAGTTTACAGTGAATAACCCCGTGCAAGCCGATAGGCGCAGCTCGGGGTTGGAAAAACAACCCTCAGCCAACCCCGAATGGGGTTGAATAGTACTGTTGAACCCCATTCGGGGTTCATATTTCAGATGTATGCCATACCCCGCACTGCACTTCGTTTGTACGGGGTTATTCCTATCGGGCTATTATTTGCATTTCTGATATTTGTATTAGGTATTATCACGGATAATCATTATTATTTTTGTCAATGCTTTTTGGGTTCGTATTAGATTCCTCACTTCACTCCGTTGCGTTCGAAATGATTTTTCATTGAGATATTTAGAGTAGGAGAGCGGCGGCAAAGCCGCCGCTCTCCTACTCTAAACACCGTAAACGTTTGTCATTTCGAGCGCAACGGAGTGGAGTGAGGAATCTAATAAATAACTCAAACAGCCTTCTTAATAAAATCTTGGTTCAAGATAACGTTATTTTGCAATGCGTACTTTGCAAAACGAATAAAATATCTTACCTTTGTGTGCTTAAAAAAAAGAATTCAAATTCTAAAATTACATAAATTTTCTATTTACTATGGCTAAAGAAAAAAAATTCATCACGTGCGATGGAAATCAGGCTGCGGCGCATATCTCGTATATGTTTTCCGAAGTAGCGGCTATCTATCCTATTACGCCATCGTCCAATATGGCAGAAAATGTGGACGAATGGGCGGCTAATGGTCGTAAAAACATTTTTGGCGAAACTGTTCTCGTACAGGAAATGCAATCAGAGGCAGGCGCTGCCGGTGCAGTTCACGGATCGCTTCAAGCCGGAGCATTGACCACCACTTATACCGCATCACAGGGGTTGTTGTTGATGATCCCGAATATGTATAAAATTGCCGGTGAATTTTTGCCGACCGTATTCCACGTTTCAGCGCGTACATTGGCATCTCACGCATTGTGTATCTTTGGCGACCACCAAGACGTGATGTCTTGCCGTCAAACAGGATTTGCGATGCTTGCCGAAGGTTCGGTACAGGAAGTAATGGATCTTGCAGGGGTTGCTCACTTGGCAACTATCAAATCAAGAGTTCCGTTCTTGAACTTCTTCGATGGTTTCCGTACTTCTCACGAAGTTCAAAAAATCGAAATGTTGGAAAACGAAGACCTTGCTCCGCTTCTTGACAGAGAGGCATTGGCTGAGTTCCGCCAACGCGCAATGAATCCAAGCAATCCGGTTGCCCGCGGTATGGCTGAAAATCCGGACGTATTTTTCCAACACAGGGAATCTTGCAACAACTATTATGATGCAGTTCCGGGAATTGTAGAAGAATATATGAACAAAATTTCGGAAATTACCGGACGTAAATACGGCTTGTTCGACTATTACGGTGCACCTGACGCTGAGCGCGTAGTCATCGCAATGGGTTCTGTAACAGAGGCTATCCGCGAAGCGGTTGATTATATGAACGCAAAAGGAGAAAAAGTAGGCTTAGTGGCAGTACACTTGTATCGTCCATTCTCGGCTAAACACTTCTTGGGTGCCGTTCCGAAAACAGCTAAATTCATCGCTGTTCTTGACCGTACCAAAGAACCGGGAGCTACCGGCGAACCGTTGTATTTGGACGTGAAAAATTGTTTCTACAACGCACCAAACGCTCCGGTGATCGTTGGCGGACGTTACGGTTTAGGTTCAAAAGATACCACTCCAACCCAAATCATCTCCGTATTTGAAAACTTGGCATTGCCACAACCTAAAAATAATTTCACCATCGGTATCGTTGATGATGTTACTTTCACTTCTCTTCCGCAAAAAGAAGAAATTGCAGTAGGTGGCGAAGGTATGTACGAAGCTAAATTCTACGGTTTGGGTGCCGACGGAACAGTGGGTGCAAACAAAAACTCCATCAAAATCATCGGAGACAATACGACCAAACATTGTCAAGCATACTTCTCTTACGACTCGAAAAAATCGGGTGGTTTTACCTGCTCGCACCTTCGTTTCGGGGATGCGCCTATCCGCTCGACTTATTTGGTAAATACACCGAATTTCGTAGCTTGCCACGTTCAAGCATACCTTCGTATGTATGACGTAACGCGCGGACTTCGCAAAAACGGTACATTCTTGTTGAACACCATTTGGGAAGGCGAAGAGTTGGCAAAACATTTACCAAACAAAGTAAAAGCATATTTTGCTAAAAATAATATTTCTGTTTACTACATCAATGCAACGAAAATTGCACAAGAAATCGGTCTTGGAAACCGTACCAACACCATTCTTCAATCGGCATTCTTCCGCATCACACAAGTGATTCCGGTAGATTTGGCAATTGAGCAAATGAAGAAATTCATCCTAAAATCATACGGAAGTAAAGGCGATGATATTGTAAACAAAAACTACGCAGCCGTTGACCACGGAGGCGCATACAAACAATTGACCGTTGACCCAGCTTGGGCTAACTTGGCGAATGATGACAACAATGCAAACGATGCTCCGGCATTCATCAACGAAGTAGTTCGTCCGATTAACGCACAAGATGGCGATTTGCTTCCGGTTTCTACCTTCAAAAGCATCGAAGACGGAACTTGGCAACAAGGAACCTCTCAATACGAAAAACGCGGTGTTGCAGCATTCGTTCCGGAGTGGAAACCTGAAAACTGTATCCAATGTAATCAGTGTGCTTACGTTTGTCCTCACGGCTGTATCCGTCCGTTCGTATTGGATGCCGACGAGATGAAAGGCGCGTCTTTCACTACACTCGAAATGAAAGCTCCTGCCGCAATGAAAGGAATGAACTACCGTGTGCAAGTAAGTGTGTTGGATTGTATGGGTTGCGACAACTGTGCGGATGTATGTCCGGGCAATCCGAAAGCAGGCGGTAAAGCACTCGAAATGAAACCGCTTGAAAGCCAATTAAAAGAGGTTGAAAATTGGAACTACTGCGCTAAAAACGTAAAATCAAAACAATCGCTCGTTGATATTCAAGTTAACGTTAAAAACTCGCAATTTGCAACTCCGTTGTTTGAGTTCTCAGGTGCTTGTACCGGTTGCGGTGAAACTCCTTATATAAAATTAGTTTCTCAATTATTCGGCGACCGTCAAATGATTGCCAATGCAACAGGTTGTACTTCAATCTATTCAGGTTCGGTTCCATCAACTCCTTACACCAAAAACGAAAAAGGTCAAGGTCCGGCTTGGGCAAACTCATTGTTTGAAGATTTCTGCGAATTTGGTTTCGGTATGGAATTGGCAAACAAGAAAATGGTAGAACGTATCAAAGCGTTGATGGTAAAAGGTCAATCCTGCACCTGCTGCACTGATGAGATGAAAGCGTTGTTCACTGAATGGTTGAATACAATGAATGCTCCGAAAATTGATGCCGAAAAAACCAAAGAATTGGCAGCAAAAATTGCTCCGCTCGTAGATGGTTGCGACTGCGATGTTTGCAAAGAAATCAGTTCATTGAAACACTTCTTGGTAAAACGTTCGCAATGGATTATCGGTGGCGACGGTGCTGCTTACGACATTGGTTACGGCGGTCTTGACCACGTGATTGCATCGGGCGAAGATGTGAATATTTTGGTTCTTGATACCGAAGTTTATTCCAACACCGGAGGTCAATCTTCCAAAGCAACTCCACTTGGAGCTATCGCTAAATTTGCCGCATCCGGTAAGAGAGTTCGCAAAAAAGACTTGGGTCTGATTGCAACTACCTACGGTTACGTCTATGTAGCCCAAGTTGCTATGGGAGCCAACAATGCGCAAACATTAAAGGCTATCCGCGAGGCAGAGGCTTATCCGGGACCATCGTTGATTATTGCTTATTCCCCGTGTATCAACCACGGTCTGAAAGGCGGTATGGGCAAAGCGCAAGAAGAGCAAGAAAACGCGGTTAAATGCGGTTACTGGCACTTGTGGCGTTTCAACCCCGAGTTGGAAGCTGAAGGCAAAAATCCGTTCCAATTGGATAGCAAAGAGCCTGAATGGAGCGAATTCCAAAACTTCTTGAAAAGCGAAGTTCGCTACTCTTCTTTGGCTAAACAATATCCTGCGGAATCAGGCGAACTTTTCGCTGCTGCCGAAGAGATGGCTAAGAAACGTTATGCGTCTTATGTGAGGATGGCGAATATGGAGTATGGGAAGTGATTTTCTCGAACAAACCAAACCTAAACCTAACAGGTTTTTAAAACCTGTTAGGTTTGGTTTAAGTTTCGTAACATAAATAATTAAAAAGCGGAGTATCGTTGTGGTATTCCGCTTTTTTTGGTTCGCCCAGCACGAACTACTTACTTTAGGGTGGAAGTCCCGAACACGCCTTTATAGCAGGAAGTGTTAGCTCAAGGTAAGGGTGTCCATCGCGAAGTGGAATCTGAAGGAAGCCGGCGGCAAAATCCCGGTCTGACGCACAGAAACCGGATATAAGGCTCAAAATACGTGGATGAGTTTGCCAAAGAAAACAAAGTCCTATGCTATACGGACGTATGCGAGTAAATCCGGCGGATATATGGGATGAAAGAAGTAGTTAATAACTGGGGAGGTCTCACGGACGTGTAGATGTTTTTTTCAGAAACATGGAGTAAAGCTTGTCATGAGAAGTCAGCAGAGGACATAGTGTCCGAAAAAAAAAGAAACGAAGTAGGGGAAGGTCTGACTTTATCTAAGTGAGCAGTAAATGAAAGTTACCTAATGAAGGGAAGAATGCAGAAAATATCAAGTCAGAGTGATAGCTGCCCTCAAAAGAACAGGACGGAATCCGAACGTTTGAGTGAGTGTAGACTTTTATTGGGATAACAGAAAACCACCTCACAGAAGTGCTATTTACGAAAGAGGATTTGGTAGAGTTGTAAAAAGTATGCTATTTCTCACACATATCCAAAATCTTTACGACTTATGCTTCGCCTTTGCATTTGTTTTTCAGCGTGTTTTGAAAAAATAAAATCCATATTTGTTTTCAATTACGAATGTAAATATGTAAATTTTTCTTCTGAAATTCAAAAAACAGTAAAAACGATGAACGAGTTTGCTGTTACTTATCTGAACCACGATTTTCATAAGATTTACAAGATTTCAAGATTAAAAAATCCTGTTTTTCTTGTAAATCTTATGAAAATCGTGGTTCAGATAAATAAGTCGAATTTAGTCTACGACACAGCGGACGGAAAAGCCGTAGTTGCGGTAGTGGTAGCTCCCGTCTGCGAGACCGCTGTAGAAGCTAAAGTAATACGCGTCGGTAGTACCGCGAGGTGTACTACTCCAATAGTAGCCGAATATACCTGCGATGTCGAGCACGCCGTTACTGAGGTTACGAAAGCCAGCGGCGGGCAAGAAAATAATATTATCGCCACTACCAAATACACGACCGTTGACACCATTTTGGGTTGTCCATAGGCTACCTGCGGTTATCAAACTTTGTATTTCGGCATCGGTAGGTACACGATAACCAGTAGGACATACATTGTTAGTTGTTTCCCAAGTTGTACCGGTAGGCATACTACTGTCCCAACCGGTTACAGTACCGATAGCAGACCAACCTTTTGTACGATTCCATTGATAAAACATCCCTACATCTTCAGGATTAGCAGCAAAAGTACCAGGAGCATCCACATTGCGAGTAGCCCATTTCACACCATTAATCAGAACGAAATCCAATTCCGTTAATTCGGGTTCGTAAAAAATAATACTATCAACATCAGCAACGGGAACTTTATGTGTTACTTTACCGTTTTTCATTAGATAGATATTTTTTGTCTCTTGGGCAAACATGATTGCCGAAAATAATAAAAATAGGATAAATATTTTTGATTTCATTACATTATTTTTTTAACAGTCAAATTGTCAAATAAGTCGAATTTAGTCTGCTACACAGCGCACAGAGAACCCGTAGTTACGGTAGTGGCTGTACTTGAACGCGTTACCGCTATCGAAGTTCAAGTTGTACGCGTAGGTAGTATTGTTCTGCGTACTACTCCAATAGTTCGTACTCGTGATGTAGAGCGTACCGTTACTATAGTCCCGGTAGCCTGCGGCAGGCAGAAAAAGCGGGTTGTCACCACTGCCAAATATGCGACCGGCAACGCCATTTTGGGTTGTCCATTGGCTACTGGCGGCTATCAACTTATCAATTTCAGCATCAGTAGGTACACGATAACCGGAAGGGCATACATTATTAGCCGTTTCCCAAGTTGTTCCGGTAGGCATACTGCTGTCCCAACCGGTTACACTGCCGGTGGCAGACCAACCTTTCGTGCGATTCCATTGGTAAAACATACCGGTATCTTCGGGATTAGCGGCAAAAGTACCGGGAGCATCCACATTGCGAGTAGCCCATTTCACACCATTAATCAAAACGAAATCTTGTTGTGTGGGTTTCGGTTTGTAAAAAATAACACTGTCAACATCAGAAACTGCCGATTGAAAAACTACCTCACCGTTTTTCATTACATACATCGTTTTTTCCTCTTGCGCAAATACTGTTGCCGAGAATAACAAAACCGCTAATAAAATGAATAATTTTGATTTCATACACTAATTTATTTTGTTTGTTAATTATATTGAACCTTGATTTTCACAAGATTATCAAGATTTTTATCATCTTGGCAATCTTGTAAATCTTACTAAAATCTTGGTTCAGACTTATTTTTTGACTATTTTTTTCACTACCATTCCTTGTTTTGTCGCTACTTGCAACAAGTAAACACCTGTCGGTAATGCTGATATTGGTAGAGACGCAATGCATTGCGTCTCTACGGTGCGCAACAGAACCTTTCCGTCAATGTTAAACAATGTTAGCGATTGAATGGTCGCCGGACTTTCAACCACGATTTCTCCCGCTTGATTGATATAGACAACTGCATCTAAGTTTATAGCAGTTGGAGTAATCATCTCGGTAGGGAGTGCTTCTCCGAAAATGAGTTTGGTTACTTCATCCAGTTCGTGAATGGAACTTTCTCCATTATTAAATGTTACCAACAGTTGATTTTCGACAAAAGAAAGGTGCCGGATATTTTCCAACAAGGAACTTTCGATAGAAACTTCGTTTGTCTTATGTATGTTCAACGCATTTTGTTGTGCATATACCATTCCTATTGACATCAATAATGCCAAAGAAAACAGACTGAGAAAATTGAATACCTTTTTTTTCATATTTTTATTGTTTTTGAATGTGAATATTATTTAAAATATAAAAGTACGATATAATATTTATAACACCAAATATTTTTTTTACATTTCGCCTTTCCAAAGAAATCAATTATCTTTGAGCCTTTAATTGAAAAACAAAGAAAAAAACAATATAACCGCCATACCAAAATGATTTCTGTTGATAAACTTTCTGTTGAATTTGGAGGATTTACGCTTTTTAATGACATCTCTTTTGTGGTTAACCAGCGCGATAAAATTGCCTTGGTAGGAAAAAACGGCGCAGGTAAAACCACAATGTTGAAGATCTTTGCCGGATTACAAAGTCCTACGCGGGGAAATATCTCTTTCCCGAAGGAAATTACGGTTGGTTATCTTCCTCAACACATGATTCACAGCGACGGGTCAACCGTGATGCAAGAGGCGGAAAAAGCGTTTGCGCACATCCTTTCGTTACAGGATAAAATCGCACAAATGACGAATGAACTTGCCGAACGAACAGATTATGAATCTGAAAGTTACCACGCATTAATCGACAAATTGACCTTTGCAAACGAACAATTGGATATGCTCGGCGTAAACAATTTCAAGGGAGAAATCGAAAAAACGCTGCTTGGATTAGGTTTTCTTCGTTCTGATTTTGAGCGGCAAACAAGCGAATTTAGCGGTGGTTGGCGTATGCGTATCGAATTGGCAAAAATCCTGTTGCAACGCCCCGATGTGCTTCTGCTCGATGAGCCGACCAACCACTTAGACATCGAATCTATTCAATGGTTGGAAAATTTCTTGGTTTCGCACGGAAATGCTGTAATTCTCGTTTCGCACGATCGCGCATTTATTGATGCTGTTACCAACCGTACCATCGAAATTTCATTGGGGAAGATTTACGACTACAAAGTTCCTTATTCTCAATACCTTGAATTAAGAAAAGAGCGGCGCGAGCAACAACTTCGTGCTTTCGAGAACCAGCAAAAACAGATACAGGACACGGAAGACTTTATCGAACGCTTTCGTTATAAAGCGACCAAAGCTATTCAAGTGCAGTCGCGTATCAAGCAGTTGGATAAGATAGACCGAATTGAAGTTGACGAGGAAGATAACGCTACGCTACGCCTGAAATTTCCACCCGCACCCCATTCGGGATCCGTTACGCTTGATGTTGAACATTTGACAAAAAAATACGGCAACAATGTTATTTTGGACGATATTAAGTTGACCATCAATAGAGGCGAAAAAGTGGCTTTTGTCGGGAAAAACGGCGAAGGAAAATCCACACTTGTTAAGTGTATTATGGAACAGGTGGAATACACCGGAAAACTGAAATTGGGACACTTGGTCAAAATAGGCTATTTTGCTCAAAATCAAGCCTCTTTATTGAATGAAAACTTGACGGTTTTTGAAACCATCGACCGCGTGGCAACGGGCGATATCCGCACCAAAATACGCGATATTCTCGGCGCATTTATGTTTGGCGGCGAGGCTTCCGACAAGAAAGTAAAGGTGCTTTCGGGCGGCGAGCGGACACGCTTGGCAATGATACGGCTGCTCTTGGAACCGGTCAATTTCCTTGTATTGGATGAGCCGACCAACCACTTAGACCTTCGTTCAAAAGATGTCTTGAAAGAGGCTATCAAAGCGTTCAACGGAACGGTTATCATCGTTTCTCACGACCGTGAATTTTTGGATGGTTTGGTCGAAAAAACATACGAATTTGCCAACCATAAAGTGGTGGAACACATCGGCGGAATCTACGATTTTCTACAAGCGAAAAAAATGGAAACGCTCCGCGAATTAGACACATCAATCAACAATAAAAAAGCTGAAAACAGCACGACTAACGAAAATCCTGTTTCCGAAAACAAACTCTCTTATGAGGCAAGAAAAGAATTTGCAAAAAAAATAAAGAAAGCGGAGAAAAATGTAGAAGAGGCAGAAAACGCCATTCATCAACTCGAAGCCCGCCTTGCCGAAATAGAAAAAGAATTGGAAAATCCGCAAGAATCAACTAACGAAACCCTATTCAGCGAATACAAAAAGAAACAGCACGAATTGGAACAAAAAATGTATGAGTGGGAAATCCTGTCGGAAGAGTTGGACGAATTACTCCGCAATACAACGCACTAACCGCCCACCACTTCGATAACCATTGAGGCGAGACGCATTGCCGTCTCCAAAATAAAAACTGTATGCCTCATAACTTCCATAAGGCGTACTACTCCAATAGCAGCCGGTCTTAGTATTACTGATCGCGCCGCTGCTGAAACCGCGAGAGCCGGCTACGGGTAAAAAAATAGAATTATGAGAGGATTTACAGGTAAATTTTATGCCATTTACGCCATTTTGGGTTACCCATTCGTTGCGCACTTTGTCGGTATCAAGCAATGTTCTAAATTCGTCCAACGTAGGCACACGCCAACCGGCAGGACTTGGGTCGTTGGCTTTTTCCCAAGTGTTACCGGCAGGAACACCACTACTCCAAGAGGAACCGCCGTTTGAATTTATTTTAGGATCGGTCGTACTCCAACCGATTTTACGATTCCATTGATAAAACATTCCCGGATCTTCGGGCTTGGCAGCAAAAACACCGGGTTTGCCCACATTGCAGGTTGCCCATCTTATGCCGTTAATAATCACACCTTCTTCGTGACGTGTAGGCTTGGAATTATCGCCTTGACCGAAAGTGTTGAATATGCTCAATATAAGCAATATCCAAAGAGTGATAAATCTGAATTTTCCCATTGTACTGACTTTGAAGTTAAGTTTATACCCCACAAAGATAGAAAATTAATTTTTGAATACATTCTAAATTTTCCAAAAAAATTCCCTATTTCTACTCGAACTGTTCTATTAAATCTTTGATTGATATAACATTAACTTTCGGAAAATCTATATTTTTTAAAACATTAAAATGACTATCATTTGAAACAATATAATTTGCATTAGCAATAATTGCACAATCTACAAATTTATTATCATCCGGATCAACAGAAATAAGATTAAAACGATAAGCAGGATTTACAAAAATTGTATTTTTTCGATTAATGATGATTTCAATGATATTATTAGCAACTTCCCTTGATGTTTTTCGGGAAAGCACTTCTTCATATTCATTTAAAATTTCATTTCAAATGCACAGAAAGAATTTATTACCGATAAAAGAATCCCATACGGAACGATAAACACTACCAAATCCTATAGATGCAATCAAACAATTAGTATCCAATACGATATATTTCATTTGTAAGAGGTTCTTAAATGTTCGTTTAGTATATCGTCGGTAATTTTTCCTTCTCCCCAATACTTATTAATGTCTTTTTCTAGCTTTTTGAGGTAATAATCGCTGATTATTTGTTTAAGTTCCATCAATTCTTCTTCTGTTTTCAAAAATTGAAGCATTTTCAAAAGATGGAGTTGAGCCTCGTTTAATATAGGTCGTACATTTTCCGTTGGCAGTCCATAGCCCTTTCTTTGATAAGAAACCGCAGGTTCGTTTATGATACTATTATTTATGTTATTTTTCATATTGAAAATATTAAATCTATTCCAACACCAACGGCGTAAAAAGCTCTATCAAATTTTCTTCCGGGTCGCGCAAATGAACAACCCGCATTCCCCAATCGGGCATATCGGTTGGCTGATTGATAAACGGAATGCCTTTTGCTAAAAATATCTGATAAGTCTCATCTACATTTTCCACTTCAAAAGAGACCAATGATTTTTCGCGGTATCCTTCCGGTTGCGTTTTGTCGGCATTACCTACTGCCGGAGCCATATAGTCGGAAACAAATATAGCAAACCCCTCAATTCCCTCTGCTACTTTGAAACTTGCATAACAGCCCTCTTCATCACCCCAAGCCGGCTCTAAGCCCAGTTGCTCGGTATAAAATTTGAAACATTTTTTGAAGTCTTTGACTAATAATCTTACGCTACTGAATTTCATACGAATTTATTTATTTTTAGTATGGAACCCGTAGAGACTTTTATCTTCTTAGATGATAGTTCGTGCGGGTTTCATAATTGTTTGATTTTTTTATTTTGACCTGACTAAATTAATATCCCCTCTCTTTTTATGCACTTTTCCGTCTGTCCCCTTTGCATCAATCACATAATAATAGGCGCCGATAGAAGCGTCCCGTCCGCCAATTTTTCCGTCCCATCCTTGGGTAATATCGGTAGAATCATAGACCATTTTGCCCCACTGATTGTAAATGCGACAACGATAGGAAGCAATGGACTTGTATGCAACTTTAAACACATCATTAACATTGTCGCCATTGGGTGTAAAAACATTTGGAACCCATACTCCTGATTCTGAAATTTCCAAACAGGCATAAGCTGTATATTCGCAAAACTTACCAAGCGAATCGCTTTCACCGAATACGGACAATCTTATATAGTGTACTCCTAATTCTTCAAAAATAAAATTATTCAAATCGACATTAACATAAGGAATACCGGTTGTGAAATCCGGATTTCTTGAAATTTGCCATACAAACCGGTCTACTTTTTCACTCCGATTATGTGCAAAGCTAACATGAAGAGGTGCAGAAGTTCTAAATTCAGCCTTAGTACTTTCATCAAGCACTCCTGAAAAATAGACACGAACATTACCGGATGCATCCTTGTCCCAATTATTGTTCGGATCGACCTCGTTCGCCTCTTTGTCTTCTACGGTCATAGCCGGAAATGCAATTACCGCAAAAGTTTTATAAACGGAATCCGTAACAATTTCAGATGCCGCGCCAATGTTTAATTTAACGCCCAATTGGTCGGTTATCGTAAAGTCGGTATCTACATAAGGAACATTTACGTTAACCACCGTAGCTGCCGAATGGTTTTCCGAAACTTCCTGTACATCCGGCGGGTTATTTCCTTCTCTCTTAAACGTAGAATAGACAATTTTTAAATTCCGTTCGATTGATCCGGTTTTTCGGTATCCGAAGTTATCTGCCAACACGTATCCCATTTCCGGTTCAATATACAATTTAAGGTATTCACAAACCACTCCTTCTTCCCACGTTACCGTTTTCATTGGTTCGTATATGGCAATCCATACATATTTTTTAGCAGTTTGAGTAACCTCTTCGCACTGTTCTTCTCCTTCTTCATCCTCTGTGCAAACCATTTTTTTGTACTCATACTCCACGAAATAACCATAATTTTCCCTTACCTTACTCAATATTGATGATTTTCCGTCATCGGAAATACTTATATTTTCGGTCAATTTGAGAGCCTCCGCCGGATCCGATTTGTATTCAAACCAACTGAAACTCGTTGAGTCTTCAACCGAAAATTCAAGTTGAACCCCATCTGTATTTTCAGAGAAAATATAAACATCACCATTAATACTGCTTGGAGTTTCATATAAAATTCCGTTTCCGCCTTTTGTAGAAAATTCGGCGGCAAAAGTACCTAAACAGAACAAAAGCAAAGAAATCAGAACAAAATATCGTTTCATTTTCTATTATATTTGTTTTAACTTGCAATATTACAAAAACATATTTTAATTACATAGTAGTTTTTATAGACTTTTTTTCCTAAATTCGCAAAGTCGTAGGTGTGTAAAAATTTAACACTCAGGAAAAACGTATTTATATGAAGAGTTTTTATAATATTTTGGTCTCTATTTTTTTTCTTTTTTTAGTCAATTATGCAGTTGCTCAGGATATTAACTATCCTAAAAAAGTCATAAACGGCAAGGAGTATTATGAGTATCCTGTTCAGAAGAGTGAAGGTCTTTATGCCGTTTCTCGAAAATTTAACGTTACTCAAGATGAGATAAAACAGGTCAATCCGGGTACGGAAAAAGGTCTTGTTGACGGATCTGTGTTGCTTATTCCTGTAAAAAAGATCGATTTTATAATCCACAATGTAGAAAAAAAAGAGACGCTTTTTTCGTTGACGCAGAAATACAAGGTCACTTATGATGAATTATATGAGTTGAATCCTCAACTACAAAAAGAGGGATTGAAATCCGGTACAGAGGTAAAAATACCTCAAAAAAAGAGTTCGGCTCAAACAATGACCGTAGATGACTCATTGCCAAAAATAGAGAAGAAAAGTGGAAACGAAGGGTTTACTTCTCATCAAGTAGAAAAAGGAGAAACGCTGTACAGCATCAGCAAAAGCCACAACATTACCTTAGAGGAAGCAGAGCGTCTGAATCCGGCTGCTAAAAATGGCGTGAAAGTAGGCGAAAAGTTGATTATTCCACAAACAACCTCCAATGTGCCCGTTGCGTCGACTGCAACCCCTGCAAACGCATCATCAACGGAAACGGCTCAAAATAAGAATTTCACATTTCACGAAGTACAAAAAGAGGAGACGCTTTACAGCATCAGCCGGAAATATGGCATTTCACAGGATGAAATTACCCGCTTGAATCCGGATGCAAAAAATGGGGTAAAAGTAGGCGAAAAGTTGATTATCCCGCCGGTACATGCCAATACGGCTTTGAGCGAAGAGGAAAAAGCAAAACCGGTTAGCCGGGATTTTATATTCCACGAAGTGCAAAAAGAAGAAACGCTTTACAGTATCAGTCGAAAATATGGAGTTTCGCAGGACGAAATTGTCCGTTTGAATCCGGATGCAAAAGAAGGAGTAAAAATCGGAAAAATGCTGATTATTCCGCCGGCGCACGCTAACACGGCTTTTAAACCTCAGGACGATGACCCGGTTGATGTCGCCCTCCCGCAAGATACGGATGGCAGACCGGATTTCGAGTCGCTGTTCACCCGTCCGACCGAACCGTTAAAGACCATAAATATTGCGTTGGCATTGCCATTCCAATTGGACAAGGTGACAGCAAGCAGCAAGATAGATGGAAATACGGACAAATTTTTGGAGTTTTACCAAGGAATGTTGCTTGCGGTTGATAGTTTGAAAAAACATGGGCTTTCGTTCAATATACACGTATTTGATTCGGGTAAAAGCGGAGAAGAGATCAAAAAAATGTTGAACAATCCGGAGTTGAAAAATATGGATATGATAATCGGACCGGCTTATACGGTGCAGATTAAACCGTTGTCGGATTTCGCGTTGTTAAACCAAATCAAACTAATTATTCCGTTTTCGTCCAAATCGGAAGAGACAAAAACCAATCCGAATATCTTCCAAATTAATACGCCTCAACCCCAAATGAATGAGTTGATTGCAGGTAAGTTTGTTTTTCATTTTGGCAATAAAAACATCATTTTGTTACGTTTCAAAACAGAGGCTTACGATGATAAAGTTGAATTTAGCAATGCGTTGGAAGCGGCATTGAAAGAACATAAAATAAAATATACGACCGTTATCTATGAAAGCGCGGAAAAACTGCGGAAAGAACTTTCGGATGTAACAGGAAACATCATTGTACCGCTTACGACCAATCAGGTTGCTCTCAGTCAAGTATTGCCGATAATCAATATGTTGGGCGAAAAGAAGAATGTTTCTTTGTTCGGATTTCCGGAATGGCAAACCTATCAGAGCATCAGCAAAGACTTGTTCCGGTTGAATACCTACATTCCAAGTTCATTTTTTGTGGACTATAAATCTGCAAACGTCAAGAATTATTTGAGAAAGTACAGACATTTTTACAATACCGAACCGGCGAATATTACTCCGCAATATAGTATGCTTGGGTACGATATTGTGATGTATTTCTCGGAAGCTCTTGCCAAGTATGGGCACTATTTCACCAAAGAATTGAGACGATTTAATCCGGCGGAATTGTTGCAAATGAATTTCAGATTCAAGCAAATAAACGAAAACGGCGGATTTTATAACAGCAACATTTACCTCACAAATCATAATGATATAACGGGGCTGACTAAAATTGAATAATACGAATTAAGAATTGAAACAATAAATGTCCCTAACTGGACAAAAATTGAGGAATTTATTTTCAACTCTTAATTCGCATGAATAAGTAAATAATATAATTCACAATTTTACGTTTTATTTGATAGATGATGTATAAGATAGTGATTGGTTTTCTTTTCGTTTTTTCCACTTTCGCGGTGAATGCTCAACAAAATCAGTTTTTGCATGAGGTTGCGTTGGGAGTGAACGGGGGAGTCAATTTCTACAAAGTTAGTTTCTTATACAATAACCCAATGAAATCTCAAGAGCTGGGTGATGTCGGAATGCAACTCGGTATGAAGGGAGGCGTTTCTGTCCGGTATATCTCAATGAAGCATTTTGGGGTGCAATTGGAAATGAACTTGATGCAAGGCGGTTGGAAGGAAAAATTTCCCGAAAAGGATTCCATCCTAAATTCTACCGGGGAGAGAATAGATTTTTCAGGAGTGGAAATTTCCCGTAGGTTGAATTATATTGAAATTCCACTGCTTGCGCATATTTATTTTGGAAAAAAGACGCGGTTCTTTGTCAATTTAGGACCAAAATTGGGAATTTTGGTAACTTACGGGGAGAAGAAAAGCAATCTATCGCCCGAACAGTTGGGAATTTTCAGTAAAAATGACCCGCGGATTTATGACAACGGACACAACAGTTTTGATTACGGTCTGTCGGCAGGAGGCGGTCTTGATATGCAAATCGGACGCTTGCATGCGATTCTGGAAGGGCGATATACATTTGGTTTCGGCGATGTGTACAGCAACTCTAAAAAGGATGTTTACCAACGCTCCAGTAACCAAAACTTTGGGTTGACAATGGCATTTTTGTTGCCGGTCAAAACTTTTTATGGAAATTAAATTAATTATTTATTATAAAATTCAAGTTTTATGAAAAAGACAATTTTAACATTAGTAACATTATTTATCGCGTCAATGTTTACGGCATTTTCGCAACAAAGACCTCCTTTCGAGTTACGGGAAAATGCTGAAGGGGTGTGTGATACGGTGTGGACACAACCCAGTGGAAAAGTACAATTTCCGGGCGGAACTTCCGACATGATGCGTTTTTTCAAAGATAATTCAAAATTTTCGAGCGAAATGGTGAATATCAATGGTTCTCGCCGTCTTACATTAAAATTGTTGGTTGATGATTCGGGAAAAGTAATCAAAACCGAGATTCGTACATCCCTTTCGCCTGAATTTGATGAAGATGCGTTGAATATCGTGGAAAAATTTCCGGAACTTACTCCGGCTAAGGAAAAAGGACGGGCGGTTTGTTCGTACTTGGTTATCCCGTTGCAGTATAAATAAATTTTAGCGTGATGCCTATTAACCATTGCGCTTAAAGCACGAAGGTACGAAAGGTCGAAGGCACGAATGGATTTCTTTTGTCTTTCCATTCGTGCCTTCGTGCTTTTCAACCTTTCGCGCTTTTTATAGTAGTTTAATTTACAACTCATTAGAAGTTTATGATTGATTATTCAAAAGTTCCATCGCCTTGTTATGTAGTCGATGAAGTTCGCTTGCGTAAAAACTTGGAATTGATTCGCTCGGTAAAAGAACGTTCGGGGGCAGAAATTATCCTTGCATTCAAAGCATTTGCGTTGTGGAAAACGTTTCCCATTATAAGGGAATATATCCCCTTCTCTACGGCAAGTTCGCTCAGCGAAGCCAAGTTGGCATTTGAGGAAATGGGCAATCCGGCTCACACGTATGCGCCGGTGTATACCGACAAAGAGTTTCCGGAAATCGCCGTGTGCAGTAGTCATATCACATTCAATTCATTGAATCAATTTCATCATTTCCAACCTTTTTTAGCAAAGCTCGACCGGCATATTTCTTGCGGTTTGAGGATAAATCCGGAATTTTCGGATGTTGAAACCGATTTGTATAATCCTTGTGCACCGGGTTCTCGCTTGGGGGTGGTAGTTGACTTACTTGGAGAAACGCTACCCAAAGGAGTGGAAGGATTGCATTTTCATACTTTGTGCGAATCTTCATCGTTCGACTTGGAAAAAACACTCGCCGTGGTGGAAACTAAATTCGGAAAATATTTCCCGCAAATCAAATGGCTCAATATGGGGGGCGGTCATTTAATGACCCGGAAGGATTACGATGTTGAGCATCTTATTTCACTTCTGCAATCTTTCCGTTCGCGCTATCCTTGGTTGCAGGTTATCTTGGAACCCGGAAGCGCTTTTGCTTGGCAAACGGGCGAATTGGTTTCCACAATCATAGATATTGTTGAAAACAAAGGCATTAAAACTGCCTTATTGGATGTCTCCTTTGCCTGCCACATGCCGGATTGCTTGGAAATGCCTTATAAACCTGCAATATTGGGCGCTACGGACGAGATGCCGGACAAACCAACATACCGTATGGGAGGTAACAGCTGTCTCTCCGGCGATTTTTACGGCAGCTGGTCATTCGACCGCGAACTGCAAATAGGCGACCGGATTGTATTTCTCGATATGATACACTACACCATTGTAAAAACCACGATGTTCAACGGTATCTCCCACCCTTCGATTGCTCTTTGGACAAAAAACGGAGAATTGAATCTATTGCGGGAATTTGGGTATGAGGATTATAAGCGGAGGATGAATTGAGGGGTTAACTTTTGTATATTTGGGCGTTGTCGGTAATGCCGGACACATTTGCGCGTACATAACGGACAACTTTGTGCTATTGGACAAGTACTAAACAAAAAATAATATGATGATTGAAAAAAGTATTGACAATAAATATTTGACCACCAAAAATATTTTATGGATATTTGGAATATTTATATTGACCCTTTTATTGTACCCAAGTTTCGGAGGAAATTATTATCTCATTTACGAAGAGGGAAATTTACTTTTATACTCTGTCTTTGAAGTTATATTTTTATCTGTTCTTTGGGGATTTTCTTCTATCGTTAAACGGAATTGGAAAAAAATGGCAATAATGTCTTTGTTTGCATTTATTTGCTATGTGTTGGTTATATTTCTTTCGTATTCTTTTCAAGAAACGCAAAAATGGATTTTATTTGTTAATCCAATGACGCTTAGTCTCATCGGAAATTTACTTTATGACAAAAAATACCGATTACTTTTACCTGCATATTTTATTGGAGTTTTATCTTTTTGTTGTTCTCCTGTGATATGTTTTCCGATTGTTCTTTTCTTACAGTTGTTTTTATCTGAATATCCGATAGGAAAACAAAGTAAAAGTCAATCGTTTTTTTCTCGGTTAATAGCTTATTTTGTTATTGGTATAGGTTTTATGATTTTGGAAATAACAAGTAAATCCGAACCATTTTCTCAATTATATATAGGGGCTGTTGATAATTATATTTGGAATTTGATAGCAAGTTTTATAATCATAGCAGGTTATTGGCTTTTATTCCATATTTTAGGAGCTTATTATACTGACAGAAAATGGAAATATGTATTATCATATATTCCCGTTTTGTGGTTAATTCCTTTGATTTCCATTCCTTTTGAAAATAAAAATAAAATAAATGACTGAAAAAGAAAAAATGTTAACAGAAAGGCTTTACAATGGTTTCGACAATGATTTAGTTGCCGAGCGGGTAAAATGTAAAGATTTATGCCACGAATACAATTTACTACTTCCATCTAATGTTGAAAAACAACAGGAAATTGTCAAAAAATTGTTTGGGTATGTAAAAGGTAATTTCTTTTTGACAGCTCCCTTTTGGTGTGATTATGGTTACAATATGGAGATAGGCGACAACTTTTATACCAATCACAACTGCACTTTTTTAGATTGTGCAAAAATACGTTTCGGAGATAACGTTTTTATTGCACCGAATTGTTGTTTTTCAACCGCAGGACACGCACTTGACACAGAACAACGAAACAATGGTTTAGAATTTGCTTATCCAATTACAGTTGGAAATAATGTTTGGTTTGGTGCGGGAGTAATTGTATTACCCGGAATTACTATCGGAAACGATGTTGTGATAGGAGCAGGAAGCGTTGTTACAAAAGATATTCCTTCGGGGGTTGTTGCGATTGGGAATCCGTGCAAAGTGTTAAGAACAATTACAAATGAAGATAAACAAAAATACAAAACGGTAACATAAGGTGTCCATCAGCTACATACAACGGGTGCAATATTTTTTTATTTTTTTCAAAAATTCTTTGGCAGAAAAAGAAAAACAATTATATTTGCACCACCAAAACGCGGAAGTAGCTCAGTTGGTAGAGCATAACCTTGCCAAGGTTAGGGTCGCGGGTTCGAATCCCGTCTTCCGCTCCAAGTTGACAGAGCAATCTGTCAATTTTTTTAGCGCAGGTGGTGAAATTGGTAGACACGCTACTTTGAGGGGGTAGTGCCGGTTCCGGTGTGTGAGTTCGAATCTCATCCTGCGCACAGAAGACAAACTAATAAAACTCAATAAGTTAGAATTAGTTTGTCTTTTAATTTTAATAAGTATGAAACCACTCGACAAATACAACCATTTCTTCTTCGTCGGCATTGCCGGAACGGGGATGAGCGCCATCGCCCAATACCTGAGAGGCATCGGCAAAGAAGTTTCCGGCAGCGACCGGCTGTTCAACGATGAGAAAAAATCATTGATTCAAGAGCAGTTCGACCGGCAGGATATTCACACCTATTTTCAGGACGGTTCCGGAATAAATCCGCAAATAGATGTGTTGGTCATCTCTACGGCAATCGAAGAGTCCAATATTGAATTGCAAAAAGCGCGTTCGTTGGGTATTCCAGTTATGAAGCGTTCCGAATTGCTTGCGGCAATTTCGAGCGATAAAAAAACTATCGCTGTGGGTGGTACTTCGGGAAAATCGACCACGACTGCAATGATTTTTCACATTATGCAAGAATGCGGTTGGGAACCTTCGGTTATAAATGGCGCCGGATTGACAAGCCTTCAAAAAAAAGGATTGCCGGGGAATGCATGGGTCGGAAAAAGTGATTGGTTGGTCATTGAGGCGGATGAATCGGACGGTTCTATTGTGAACTACATTCCCGAAATCAGCGTACTTCTCAACGTAGATCGTGACCATAAGGAATACGACGAATTGATGTCGCTGTTTGAAACATTCAAATCAAACACGCGTGATAAATTCATTGTAAATCAAAGTCATACATTAAGCTGGCAACTCTCGCAAAATAAAGCCTACGATTTTGGAATAGATGTTGCAGAGATTGGCTTTTCCGGTTCCGGATTTCAACAAAAAGATTTTTCCATTTCTTTTGAGTGTAATAATGTTGCGTTTCATATTCCGGTCATCGGAAAACACAATATGGAAAACGCATTGGCAGCAACAGCCGTCTGCAACGCCGTTGGGATTTCTACCGGTGAATGTGCCAAAGCGTTGCAAAATTATGAAGGTATTTACCGTCGTACACAATTAACAGGAGAAGCCGGCGGCGTTTTCGTGATTGACGATTTTGCTCACAATCCTGCCGAGGTTGTCTGTGCCATACGAGCTTGTCAATCGGTTGGGAAACGTGTATTCGCGTGGTTTCAACCTCACGGATACGGTCCGTTGAAATTTATGCACAAAGAGTTGGCAGAGGAGGTTTTGGCTGTTTTTCGAGAAAATGACTTTTTCCTCCTTTCGGATGTTTATTACGCAGGAGGAACGGTCAATAAAGAAGTTACATCGGAAAACGTAGCTACTGAAATGCTGCAAAAAAATAACCACATACTCTTTTTTGCCGATAGAAAGGAGATGTTGCCGTATCTAAAACAAAATTGCCGGAAAGGCGATGTTATCCTGATTATGGGCGCGAGGGACACAACGTTGTCGGATTTTGCAAGAGAGGTGCTAAACGCAATTTAGGAACGCGCAAATGATGCAAATTTATGCAGCAGTACAAGCAAATAACTTCCAATGCTAACGCTTGGAAGCAACGACGTAAAAAAATTGGAGTGATTTCAACATAAATGACAACATTGAAAATCAGTTATTTACAAAAAAAAATTAGTCCGAAGCGGCGGGAGAATGACAAAGAAAATGAATGATAAAATACATAAAGACGAAATAGAATGGTTGGTTTTAATTTACTATACTTCTAATGACAAAGAATTGGAAAAAGAATCCTATGAGAAACTTATTGAATATGGGCTAACTGATAAGCAAATTAAAGATATTTTTGAAAAAATAGAATCAGAAGAGGACACTTTAAAAGCATTTGATAAGGCATGGGCAAAACAAGTAGAAAGAAATGAGTTTGAAAAATACACACTCATTGAGATGATTAACATATTTCTTTGGGGACCTTATAAACTCTTCAAGCGTTTCGATAGCGGATTGAGAGAATTATGGGATTACAATTATAAAACTAAATTTCGACAAAGATTGATTTTGTTAATTTTAGGAACAATTTTCTGGATTCTTTTTTTTGTAGGCACATACAAATTTCTACAAGCGAAGGACAGCACAGTGGGACACTGACAACAAAATACGAGAAGAAGAAATTAAAAACACAATGAGAACAGAAGTAGAACAAAACGAGTTTGGCGGAGAAAATAAAATATCGTTTGATGTAGCCAAATTCAAGCAAAAATTTGAAAACTATCAACATTTGTTTGAGGAAATCACTGTTCCTCGCAAAACCGTATTGCTTTGCGAAGGAGAAATATCACAACAAATTTTCTTTGTAAAACAGGGTGCGTTACGGCTTTGGGCAAACAACAAAGGCGAAGATATTACGTTTCGATTTTGTTTTGAAAATGAAGCAGCATCTTCCTTTTTGGGAAACGAACCGAGCATATTTACCATCGAAACCTTCGAACCATCAACACTTATTGTTTTGAAAATAAAAGACTTCTACATTTTGTTGGATACAATGCCCGAATATAAAAATGAATTTATTAGCTTGCTAACCAAACGAGTGAGTGATTATGCCAAACTTTTTCTTTCACGCATTACCAAAAGCCCCGAAGAACGCTACATAGACATTATGAAAAATAGTCCTGAAATACTTTTGCGCGTTCCGCAACACTACATCGCAACTTATCTGGGGATAACCCCTGTTTCGTTGAGCCGTATCAGAAACAGAGTGGCGAAAATGAAGTAATCGCTATTTCTTTACAATTGTTATCGTTTCATTGAGCGATTTATCCATACTTTTGAAAAAGTATTTATTAAACTAATAGCACAATGAAACATATATTTTCAACGAAAATTTCAAAGGCAATAATTGACATATTATTGCTTATCGGTCTTATTTTGTCAATTAAAACCGCTCGTACTGCGGACAATTCGTGGGGTTCGCTTCATTGCATTGTAAGTATGGCGTGGTATGTGCTAATCCTTGTTCATATTTGGCAGCATTGGCGTTTTACCAAAGCATTGGCAAAATGGAAAGTGACAAAACGCAACATCATCACATCATTGACCGTTGTTGTATTTATCTTGATGACCTTTAGTGTCATTCTTTTTATTGCCGGCATAAGCGACCAATTTGTTCGTATTCATCATATAGTTGCACATATATTTTGGGCTGTGATAATCATTCACGCGATTCAGAAAACAAAACGTTTTATTTCTCTTTTTAAAAAATCAAAAAATGAGTAGAGGCAGAAAAAACAGAGGTAGAGGTAAAACTCAAAACTCACATATAAAGATAAATTCGCACCTTTGCAAAGCGTGTTGGGTATGTATCAGCGCCTGTCCGAAACAGGTAATAGACAAAGTCGGTTTTTTATGGCACAAACACATCATTATCCGAAATGGCGAAAACTGTACAGGTTGTGGAAAATGTATCAAAATTTGCCCGCATAGCGTATTCGTTAAAATTTAAAAATATATTATTATGGTATTACTTAATTTTGCAGGTATAATATTAATTATCACCGGCATAGTAACAGGAATTACACTGTATGTCAATTTAATTATTGATAAAATAAAGGATATAACATCATTAATTATCCTGTTTTGTTGCTGTTTAATAGGCGGTCCTGTTTTATGTTCCATGGGAACAGATACACTTAAAGGATTTGTCATTGTTTCCTATTATTTGTTCTCCTTAGGAGTAGTGAGCGCTATTACATTATTTTTTACAGAGATTGGCGTTTTTAATGTCAAAAGTAAGAATACGTTGTGGGTTTTCTTTATATTAGGTATACTCCTTGGAGCAAATGGTATATATTCACTGTAATAACCTGAATTTCTATGTTGCAATGCAAGAAAAAGAGAGACTCAGGTTAAAACAAAAAACAGGGATTCGTTCATTTGCGAATCCCTGTTTTTTGCTATTTATATCTTTCGATTACTTTTGTTCCAGCAACAACGTTTGCGTAGTTTGGTCGCATACTTCTGTTGGTCCGAAATATTGGATTGGTCCCGGATAGACGTAGCAAGTGTTAAGCGCCCACTCTGAACGGTTGTTTGCCAATTGTTTAAACGGCGCACCGTCCAATTTTACCAATGCTTTTTGGATAACCGGTTTCATAGCACCGTGACGACGTTCCATATTCATCATCATTGTTACCGGAACACCACCTGCAATCCACTCTTCTGCCGGTGCGGTTGTGTTGCGTACAGACGACATATAACCTGTTTTTCCGCTTGCAATCAACATTGCAGCATTGAAACCTAATGAGTAACAGTAGTTTGCATCAAAGTTGGAAGGAGCGGCGCAACGACCTTCGTATCCGAAGAAATGTCCAAGACCGGAAAATTTTCCTTTGTACGCACCTTTCGCTTTCATTTCAGCCAAACGTTTGCCAACCATCTCGATCAACAGTTTTTCAGTTTCGATCAATGATACTTGAACGTTTCCGTGCGGGTCGCGATCCAAGGTCAATTGTTTAGCGATTGCCTCTGGCAGACTGTTGTATGCCTCTGCACTCTCTTTTGAAAGTTTTGAAACAGCAGTTTTTACATCGCTTTCGTGAGCCAATAAATCATTCAATTCTGAAATTAACACTTTCATTTCAGGAACAAACTCGATCAAGCCTTCCGGAATCAATACGACACCGAAGTTATCGCCTTTCTCGGCACGAGTAGCTACGGTGATAGCGATGTCGTTTACGATTTGAGAAAGCGTTACTTTTCTTGCCTCAATTTCTTCCGAAACAATACAAATGTTTGGTTGAGTTTGCAATCCGCACTCCAACGCGATATGAGATGCCGAGCGCCCCATCAATTTGATGAAGTGCCAATATTTTTTAGCAGAATTGGCGTCGCGCATAATGTTTCCGATTACTTCGGAATATACTTTACAAGCGGTATCAAATCCGAAAGAAGTTTCGATCATCTCGTTTTTCAAGTCGCCGTCGATTGTTTTAGGGCAACCGATCACTTGGATACCGGTGTTTTTTTGTAGGTAGTATTCTGCCAATACGCAAGCATTGGTATTTGAATCGTCTCCACCGATAATGATTAGAGCTTTGATACCTAATTTGTTGCAGATTTCAACACCTTTGTCGTACTGCTCGGTTTCTTCCAATTTGGTACGTCCCGAACCGATAATGTCAAATCCGCCTGTGTTTCTGTATTCGTCGATAATGTCAGCGGTCAATTCTTTGTATTTGTGATCAACCAATCCGCCGGGACCGCCCAAGAATCCGTAAAGTTTGCAATCTTTGTTCAACGATTTCAATCCGTCGAAAATACCTGAAATCACGTTGTGTCCGCCCGGAGCCTGTCCGCCCGACAATATCACACCAACATTTACAGCCGGAAATTCCGTTTTTTTGTCTGTCGCCTCAAACGTAATCAAAGGCATTCCATACGTATTCGGGAATAATTTTTTGATTTCTTCTTGATCTGCAACCGATTGAGTTGCTTTTCCTTCCTTAAGAGCGACATTCCCTTTCAATGCTTTCGGCATTTGCGGTTGATAGGCAGCTCTTGCGATTTGTAATGCACTTTTTATCATACTGATATTAAAATTAGAATATTTGAATTAAATTATGTTCTTATGAAATTTCCTGCAAATTTGGCGATTTTTTTGGTAATATCAAACCTATTTTCTTGGAATAACTGTAAAAATGAAAAAAATCATCTACCTTTGTGAAATAGAAACTTTTGGATAATATAAGGTTATGGTATTAGAAACACATCCTTTCCTCCTTTTTCTTTTTTATCGTTACAACAAAGTCATTTTAAACTAATTTAAATATGAACAAAAAAAAGTACTACAAGAAATCCAACGCAAAGAATTTTCTTTTGTTGGTTATAGCGAGCCTTTTTTCCTTTTCTGTCGGGGCAGATCCAATAGATGAAAGTACGGCTTTATACATAGCTGCTCAAAAAATGTCGCGTTTTTCGGAAACACAGCGTAACAGTCAATTAAAATCGGGCGGTACCATGCAGTTGCTTTATAAAAGCAGCAGTCGTGAAAATGCAGATTCACAACTAAGATCTACCGAAGAAACAGTGTTTTTCTACGTATTTGGCGCAGAAGAAGGCGGATTTGTCATTGTTGCCGGCGACGACCGGATTACGCCGGTGTTGGGCTATTCCGGCACAAGCCGTTTTCCTGCCGACAATATGCCGCCTAACTTGCAATGGTGGCTCGGCGAATATGAAAAGCAAATCCGGTTTGCCATCGAAAACAACATGGAGCCGGCGACAGCACAATTACGTTCTCAGAGCGATTGTAACGGCGTTGAACCGCTCATAAAAACAAAGTGGAATCAAATGGCTCCTTATAACAATGAAGTTGTTGCTAAATTAGGCAAAGATTTTCCGACAGGCTGTGTTCCCACGGCTGTTGCACAACTTATGTATTTTTGGGCAAACAAGGGATTTCGCGACCAACGAAGTGTAAAATCAATTCCGGCATATACCACAAAAACGCTGAAAATATCCATACCGGAGATTAGCAATACCGAAAACTTCGATTGGGATAATATGAAAAATACGACCGCCGAATATACAACCGATGCACAAAAAAATGCCATAGCAAGGCTGATGTATGATGTGGGGGTAGCAATAAAAACAGATTATGATTTTGGTGGAAGCGCAGCGTCTATTTCTGTTAGTTACGCATTGATATCTTGTTTTAATTATGAAGCGAAAACAAAAATAGTGGAAAGAAACAGTTTTAATACAACCAATTGGGATAATATACTTCGGGAAGAATTAGATGCAGGAGGACCTATTCTGTATATGGGACGCGCTCCCGGCGCCAAAGACGGCGGACACGCTTTTATATGCGATGGGTATAATTGCAACGATAATACTTTTCATATCAATTGGGGTTGGGGTGGTTCGTATGACGGTTATTTTATGACTACTGCTTTAAATCCGTCTGAATCACATAATTATAACGGTGATAATAGCGTGATTTACAACTTCAAACCGAACTTCGGTTTTAATAGAGATGCCCCAATCGAAATAAACGGGATTCTGTATAATTTTTCTACGGAAGCAGAAGCTGAGATAAGCAGAGTGGTAGGAACTTCCGACGGCAGTTTCGTTTTCCCCGATACGGTAAGTCTCAAAGGGAAAAAATATGCCGTAACAAGTATCGCAGGCTGGGCTTTTAGGGAGTATGCCGGGCTAACTTCGATTACCATTCCGGAATACATAACAAATATTGAAGACGGGGCTTTTTATAATTGCAATAATCTTACTTCGATTGTCGTAGAAGGCGGAAATCCAAATTATGCTTCGGAAGACGGATTGTTATACAATAAAGATAAAACCAAATTGATGCGTTGCCCTGAAACAAAAACCGGTGATTTTGTTATTCGGGAAGGGGTAGTAACTGTCGGGGAAGGAGCGTTTCACAATTGCACGGGTCTTACTTCTATTTTGATTCCGAATACGGTGAAAACGATTGCTAATATGGCTTTTAGCAGCATTACTTCCGTTACTTCTATTGTCGTCCCGACAAGCGTAACGAGTATTGCAAATGGCGCGTTTCTTTATAATCCCGGATTGACGGAAATAACGCTCCCTTTCGTGGGCACAAGTCCGGAGGCTACCGACGGAAACACATTTACAAGTATGTTTGGCGGTAATGCAGCCCTAAAAAAAGTAACTATCAGCGCACCTTGCTCCGCTATTCAAAATAATGCTTTTAACGGCAGTAAACTGACAGAGATAAATTTGCCGAATACAATTACGACTATTGGTGATAATGCGTTTCATAGTTGTAAAGCCCTCACTTCGCTGACTATTCCAGAGAATGTAAAAAGTATCGGAATTTATGCTTTTTACGGTTGCAACGAGCTTTCCTCTATTGTCATTCCCGAAAGCGTAACCGATATAGGGCAGGGAGCTTTTTACCATTGCTATGGACTTACTTCCGTTTTCATTCCCAAAAATGTAATAAATATTGGGTCTTGGGCTTTTGCAAATTGTGGTAATAGTAGTGAAACTACTTCTATCAACGTGGATAGCCAAAATGTAAATTATTCTTCGGAAGACGGAGTATTGTTTAATAAAGATAAAACAATTCTGATTCGCTACCCAGGAGGAAAAACCGGAGATTATACCATCCCGGGCAGCGTAACAACTATTAGGGATGGAGCTTTTGCATGTTGCAGCACACTTACTTCGGTTACTATTCCGCCAAGTGTAACAACGATTGAACAACAGGCTTTCGAAGGTTGCATCAATCTCGCTTCAATTGATATTCCCCAAAATATAACAAGAGTTGAAGGCGGCAGCGCCTTTGACCGGACAAAATGGTATGACAATCAACCGGATGGAGCTATATATATAGGTAAGGTGTTGTATAAATTCAAAGGAAAAATGCCTGAACGTACGGCAATTAGTCTGCTCGAAGGCACGACAGGTATTGGAGCTGCGGCTTTTTATAATTGCAGTAATCTTCTTTTGATTTCTATTCCCGAAAGCGTTTCATACATTGGAAGTTCTGCTTTTTATGGGTGTAGTAGTCTGACTTCGATTTCTATTCCAAACAATGTGTCAACCATTGGAGGTTCTGCTTTTTACGGTTGCAGCAGTTTGACTTCAATTACTGTTCCAAACAAAATAACAGCTATTGAAATGTGGACTTTTGGAAAATGTACGAGTTTAACCTCGATTGTCATTCCCGAAAGCGTAACAAGTATTAAAGATATGGCTTTTAATGGTTGTACCGCCCTTAATACGGTTGTCAGCTTTAATCCAAACCCTGTTGAGTTGCCGTATTATGCCAATATGGGGATTTTTGATGGTTTTATGAGTACTTGCGTGCTATATGTGCCGGAGGGAAGCCGGTCAGCCTATCAAAATGAAGAGCAATGGGGCAAATTTAATATCATGGAGATGTTGCCGCCTGCCTCTACCGATTTAAGTGTGGTTATCAATGGCGTAACGTGGGCTACCCGCAATGTGGATGCACCCGGAAAATTTGCCGAAAATCCCGAAAGTCAGGGAATGTTTTATCAATGGAACAGAAACATAGGTTGGAGTGCCACAGAGCCGGCTGAACGTGTCGCAATAGATAATTGGGATACTTCCATACCATTAGGCGCTGAATGGGAGAAAATAAACGACCCAAGTCCGGAAGGTTACAGAGTACCCGATTTACAGGAAATGAGCAGTTTGGTTGACAAAGACAAAGTAACCAATGTATGGATTACTCAAAATGGCATGAACGGCAGATTGTTTATTGATAAAACAACCGGAGCAACTATTTTCTTCCCTGCTGCGAGTTACCGTTACTACTACGACGGTTCGCTCTTCCCTGTGGGTAAAATCGGCTACTATTGTAGCAGCACGCCAATACTTGACGAATTTGCTTACGTCTTGTATTTCGATAGCAACAGCGTCGACAGCACTTATACCAATCGTCGAGGCGGTCAAACGATACGTTGTGTAGCAGCTAACACTGATTCTACAAGCATTTCTATCACTTTATCGGAAACCGAAGCCTTCATCGTTTGGGAACCCATCGAAAACGCTGAAGGTTATCTCTTGAAGATTTACAAGGACAAAGAGCATACGCAACTCGAACGTACCTTGAAGTTTGACGCAAACGGTCAGTTTGTTGAGGAACTCCGTTCCGGAAGTACAGACGCGTCATTCACATATACGTTGAAAGATTTGTTGAGCGGCACAACCTATTTCTACACGCTCGAAACGCTTACGACAAGCGATGTAGTGTTATTTTCGCAATCTGGCGAATTTACCACTAAGGGCGAGACGGTCGGTGTCGTAGAGACGTGGCATGCCGCGTCTCTACAACCGCACATTACCGGCTATTACAGCATTTTAGGCATAAAACTGTCGAAAGAACCGACAAGTGGTATATATATTATTATGTATGATAACGGCAAAGCAGAAAAGGTAGTACGGGTCAAAAAATAAGTTTTTGAACAATTTCCCCCAAAGTTTGTTTTAATCTTGAAAACAAATTAAAAATTCAAGATTATGAAAACCAAGGTATTATTCTTTTTTTTAGTGAGTGCGACAGTATTTATGTCGGGGTGTAGTAAATCAAAAGTGGATATTCAGTCGGGTAGCGGCACGATGATGTATGACGGCGTGGCGTATCCCTTCGATTTATCAACCGCGGTTACTTATTCTGCCGATACCAAATACACGCACAATGTTACATTTACCAATACCGGAAACGGTAACGCAGTATTTAGTTTTTCCGTAAAAAACGATAATCCGGAAAAAATAGCGGTTGGAAATTATGAAACATCGTTGGGTGGAAATTGCACCGCGCATTTTTCTGTGAATGAGACAGGGGATTATTTGGTAGGAACGATGAAAGTATCTGCTTCCGGTGATACTTACACATTCGATTTCAGCGGTAATACTATTGATGAAAATACAGAAACGAAAACAGTAACATTTGCCTATACGGGTAAGATTGTAAATTCTTAGTTTGAACGTAAATGACGTAAAAAACGCAAATCTTCGCAAAAAATTTCAATACAGATGAAATATAAAATTGCGAAAATTTGCGTTTTTTGCGTTTCTAAAAACTATCTGCTTTGCGAATTAATCGTCTGCACCCCAATCAGCCGGTCGTGTTGTCCGGCATAAGGGCGATAGTAAATGTATATCTGGTAATCATTTTCCGTTTGCCAATGACTACCTGCAACTTTGATGGTCGAGGCTTGCGTTTGACCGGCAGGGAGGAAAAGGTATTGAAAGTTATACCCGCCGTTTTTTAACGGGAGAGACAATTCATATTGTTTCCGGTCAAAATTATAGGTCATTTTATTTCGTCCATCTAATAGGTTATAGTTAAAATATCCCGCCACAAAGACCGAGCCATCTAACCAAGGCTCCTCTCTCGGATAGACAAAATGTACAACCGAATAGTCAATTTCGCTGCTGCTCCAAATGTTTTGACCGTGCACTTTAAACCGCCCGTTTACATCAAAAGTATATTGATAGTCTGAAAATTCATTCTTATTTGGAGCCATCGTTTCTACCTGATAATACGGAGCATAAAAAGAAGTTCGTTCTATTCGTCCCGAAAAATTACGGATATGCGAAAAGTCAATCAGATAAAACTCGGTTCCTCCTTCAAAAATCAACTTTCGGTTGTCTTCGTAAACCAAACTCGTCGGTAAAATGTAAGTCGGATCAACACCAAACACCTGATTATCTAATCTTCCGTTTTGTTGTACCAAAATTTTCAGTTCTTGTTTAGGATCAACAGCCGTTAGTCTGCTGTAATCAACTTCAAAGTTTAACTGTTGAAACTTGGTGTTCACGCCCATAAATGTGCTGCCGGTCACTTTTCCTTTTATGCCCAATAGATTTTCATCTATCGAAAAACGAGCAGTGGCAACTATTTTCTCCGGAGTATCCGTTTCATAGATTTTTACCACATAATTTCCCGATAGCAGGAACTTAACATTTTCGTTGGGAAGCAAAATGGAGTAGTTGATATAGTCAAACGTGGTATTGAACGACATATCCGAATCTTCAATCGGATTATCTTTAAATCCGTCCAAATATTCGATCGGCAACAACGTGGAGGGCGACCAATCGGCATTACACAATTCAACCGAATAGGAATAGTACCGAGGGTCATGCGACATTTGGTCGAAACGGATTTGTACCTGACTGCCCGAACCCATCCGGATAACCGGATCCCGCAATTCATCTCCCGCCAAATAAGCTTGTAATGTAAAAATATCCGGAACAAAAATCTTTGTCTGATATTTTTGTGCGAATAAAGTTAATGAAAAGAAAGAGAGGATTATAATTCCTGCTAATTTGAAAAAATTGGTTGTGTGGTTCATATTTGTATTGTTTTATTTTTTTGAATGTTATCAATATTTACCGGATTAAACATATCGTTTTCCCATTTTGCAGGATTATTTATGATATATTCCGATATTATTTGAAATGAATTTTCGTTGCGTATAATACGTTCGTTGTAATTGCGTTGCCATGGTGAAAATCTCAAATGTTTTATTTGTTCATTTTTCAACTTTTTTCAACATCTCCTCCAATTTCACCAACTCATCCCGGTACTGCGCTGCCTCAATAAATTCCATTTTTTTTGCGGCTTGTTGCATTGCTTTGCGGGTATGTTCAATTGTTTTTTCCAATTCCGGTTTACTCATATATTGGACAACAGGGTCGGCTACAAGGCTGAACGTTTCGGGCTCAACGTATGCTTTTAGTTTTTTTCCTTCGGTCATCTGCGTATTGCCGAGAATGGATTTTTTTGCTTTGTTCAGCGCCTGTGGGGTGATGTTATTTGCCTGATTGTATGCGATCTGTTTTTCCCTTCGCCAGTTGGTGTCATCAATGGTTAATCGCATACTTTCGGTAATCTTGTCGGCATACATAATCACCAATCCGTTGAGATTGCGGGCGGCGCGTCCTGCCGTTTGTGTGAGCGAGCGGTGCGAACGCAGAAATCCCTCTTTATCGGCATCCAAAATGGCAACAAGTGAAACTTCGGGCAAATCCAATCCTTCTCTCAACAAGTTAACACCGACAAGCACGTCAAATAGTCCGTTTCGCAAGTCTTCCATAATTTTGACCCGCTCCAGCGTATCCACGTCGGAGTGAATGTAATTGCTCCGCACGCCCATTTTTTGCAGGTAGGCTTGCAATTCTTCCGCCATTCTTTTGGTCAGCGTGGTAACAAGTACGCGCTCGTCTTTTTCTGCGCGTTTGTGTATCTCTTCCAGCAAATCGTCAATTTGATTGAGACTCGGACGAACTTCAATAATCGGGTCAAGCAGTCCTGTCGGACGAATAACCTGCTCAACAATAATTCCTTCCGATTTTCCCAACTCATAATCCGCCGGCGTGGCGCTTACGTAAATTGTTTGACCGGACATCTCTTCAAATTCTTCAAATTTGAGCGGACGATTATCAATCGCAGCAGGCAACTGGAACCCGAACTCTACCAAATTTTTTTTGCGGGAAAAATCCCCGCCATACATCGCGCGTATTTGTGGAACGGTTACGTGACTTTCATCAATAATCGTAAGGTAATCCTTCGGGAAATAATCCAGCAGACAGAAAGGTCGCGAACCGGGCGGTCTGCCGTCAAAATAGCGGGAATAATTTTCGATGCCCGAACAGTGCCCTAATTCGCGAATCATCTCCATATCGTAGTTAACCCGCTCGTAAAGCCGTTTTGCCTCGTAAACTTTGCCGATGGATTGCATGTATTCCACTTGTGTATTCAAGTCATCGCCAATGTGAATCAACGCCTTGTTAATCCGTTCTTTGGTGGTTACAAACAGGTTTGCCGGATAGATATTTGTCTCGTTAAAAAGGGTAATTCGCGTTCCGTTTATCGGGTCTATACTCTCAATTTCCTCAATCTCATCTCCCCAAAAATGAACGCGGACAATGTAATCGGCATACGCCAAAAAAATATCAATGGTATCGCCTTTTACACGAAAATTTCCACGGTCTAATGCAATTTCATTTCGGGAATAAAGACTTTCGATCAACGAACGTAAGAAAGCGTTCCGGCTTATTTTTTGTCCGACTTTCAAGGTAATCATCGTACTGTAAAAATCCTCCGGATTTCCCATACCATAAAGGCAGGAAACAGACGACACAACAATCACATCTTTTCTGCCCGATAGCAACGAAGAGGTTGTTGCCAACCGCAATTTCTCAATTTCATCGTTAATTTGCAAGTCTTTTTCGATGTAGGTATCTGTGGTGGGAATATATGCTTCGGGTTGGTAATAGTCGTAGTACGAAACAAAATATTCAACTGCATTTTCCGGAAAGAAACTTTTAAATTCTCCATAAAGTTGCGCAGCCAGCGTTTTGTTATGGCTGAGAATCAACGTTGGACGCTGTACCTTCTGTATCACGTTTGCAATTGTAAAGGTTTTTCCGGAACCGGTAACGCCCAGCAACGTTTGATACTGAGTACCCGTCTCCAAGCCTTCCGACAACTTTTTTATCGCTTGCGGTTGGTCGCCTGTCGGTTGAAATTCGGATGAAATTTTGAAATTCATTTCTTAGTTCTTACCTTTTATCCAAATAAGTCTCATCGTGTTTGATTTTTTCCTTCATATATTTCAGATGTTTGATTAACTCATCAATGTCATGATGCATTATCTCTTTGTTGATTTCCACGTGCTTAGTATAATCAAATGGATAAAGTGATTTGTATTTGGAGCGTGTTTCATCCACGCCTTTCAAATGCTCTAACACATTTGCCGCCTTTTTGTTAAATTCGATCGTACAAAAATCTATTTTTTCTTTTTTTGCTAATATATTTTCCATTTTTTCCTTGTTTATGTTAGTTATTATTTTTAGCAAAATTTACGCCATTTGCGTTTCTCTAATTTTTTTAATTCCGCGTTACCCGATTCAACGTAACCTCAAATATCAACACCGAGTAAGGCAGAATGGTGATCGTTTTTTCATCGTATCTTGTTACTTGCTGTGTAGATTTATATGCCAAGTAATAAGGGATATACAGTGTGTGAGTAGCACCTTCTTCCATTAATTGAAGACCTTCTCGAAAACCTTCGATCAACCCTCTCAATAGCATAGTTTTTCCCGTTGCCGATTCAAATACAGTACCGTCAATCAATTTTCCGGTGTAGTTTACATTAACCGAATCTTCCGGAAACGGACGGATTCCCCTACCGGCAATTTCAATTTTATACTGTAATCCGGTAAATGTTTGTTTTACGCTATCTCTGCTCGCATTTTCTATCAAAAACCGCTCACCGGCTTCTTTATTCTCCTTGTTTACCAACCTCGGATTTTCCTCTTCCTTATCTTTTTTGCAAGAAACAACTCCCGAAAAGAGGCAGATTGCAAAAATAAACCATACTAATTTTCTTTTCATCATAACTGTTTTTTATTTAATTTTTCGTATCAATGTCATTCCGTCTCTTACCGGAACGATTACCTTTTCCAATCGATCATCCGATGCAATATAGTCGTTAAAGCGACAAATTCCTGCCGTTTGGTCATCCTTTCGCTCCGTATCCAACACGTGACCATCCCACAACGTATTATCGGCAATGATAATGCCCCCTACGCGCAATTTCGGATAAACGGCGTGAAAATATTCCAAATAGTGCCTTTTGTTTCCGTCCATAAAAACGACATCAAACGTTTGTGTCATTTCAGGAATAATATCAAGCGCATCGCCGATGTGTAGATGAATTTTCTCTTTCAATCCGGACTCCTCGAATACGCGAGTCAGAAAATCCTCCATTTCGTCATTTATTTCAATTGTATGCAGTTCGCCTCCCGTAGTCAACGATTCCGTCATACAGATAGCCGAATAACCGGTAAAAGTGCCGATTTCCAATATCCGAACGGGGCTGACCATATTGCAAAACATCTTCAACATCCGACCTTGCAAATGCCCGGAAAGCATACGGGGGCTCGTTGTCCGGAGATGCGTTTCCCGAGTCAGTTTTTTCAGAAACTCCGGTTCTTTGTCAATATGTTGCAGGATGTATTCATCCAGTCGCTCTACGTTCATAAATGCAAAGGTAATCATTTATTGGATGATAAAGATAGAAAATGATAGTGTTTTATGAAATATTTCTCTACTTTTGCAAAAAATCTCAGAACGATGCAAATAACGGAAGACGACGAAAATATCTACAAAATAGCCACAGGTACAACGCCTGAAGATTTGAAAAATCGAAAGAAATTCATAACCGATTTTTACGTCCAATGGGCTATATCCAACCCTACAAAACAAGTTTACAACCAATCGCTAAAAAATTTTATTGAAGTAAGATTTTTGTCTATACAAGAAACAGCAAGCAAAGCAGCCATACGCTATAAATCGACATTAGCTGTCACTTTTTTGACTGAAATTTTGGAAAATGCTGTAATTGTCGGTAAACCACAAGAACCGAAAAAAGGCAATACAAGACAAAAACGATTTTCAAAAATCCATATTTTAGAATATGAAAAAACTGATTTTGGAAAAATAAAACTGACGGTAGGCGAATTACGTGAAAGTGGTCAAAAACTACAATATTGCATTACGGCAATAGAAAACGGCTATTAAACCCGCAACGATTCAGCAATAGTTTAATAGCCGCATAAAAACCTTTGGATTCACGCACCAGCATACACTGCTCTTACGATTAAAGGTTATTTTTTATCATACAAAAATACAACATTTTTTTTCATCTTCCAAAAAATTCTACAAAAAAAACTTAGGAGTTTACGGAGGAAATAATGTAAATTTGCATCTAAAAATCAAAATATGGGACTAAGCATTCATTATAGCGGTCATTTGAAAAATGTAGAATCTTTACCAAATTTGGTTGAAGAAATTGAAGATATTTCAAAACTGTATGGTTGGAAATATGAAATTTACAATACTCATTTTCCTACTAATTCTTTTGAGAATATTACGTCGTTTAAAAACGTTTATGGAATTAGTTTTACACCTACCGAATGTGAAACTCTCTCATTAGTATTTCTGTCGAATGGTGCAATGGTTTGTCCTGACCGTATTTTATTTTTTTCAGATGACGAAAATACGCGACCATATATTTATACCAATTCGGTAAAAACACAGTTTGCAGGTGTTTTCATACATCAATTACTTATTCGGTTATTCAAGTATCTGAATAATAAATATTTTGTAGATTTCAAACTCAGCGATGAAAGTTACTATTGGGAAACAGATGATGAAAATCTTATGCGAGAACGTTTTAAAGTTTATGATAGCTTGTTGGATAATTTTGAGCTATCCGTTCAAACATTTCCGATAGAGCCAAATGAAGATATGATTTCATATTTTGAACGTATGATGAAACACGTTGATAGTTTGAAAAAGAATTAAAACACACATTTATGACAACAATTCTATTAGTAGAAGACGACATAACATTCAGTTTAATGTTAAAAACTTGGCTTGAAAAGAAAGGTTTTCAAGTAGATAGCGTCAGCTCGATTGCCGATGCAAAGAAAAAGTTGGAAAAAAATCAATATACAATTATTTTGACTGATTTGCGATTACCTGATAATGACGGACTTTTCCTCCTTAATTTATTGAAAGAAAAGGGAATAAACTCTCCTGTTATTATGATGACGAGTTACGCAGAGGTCGGAACGGCTGTTAAATCTATGAAATTGGGAGCTTTTGATTACATTGCTAAACCGATTAATCCCGAAGATTTACTCAAAAAAATAAATGAGGCGTTGTCGCAGAAAGAGGAGAAAAAACCGGAAACTCCTTCCGTAAAAAACAAAAGCGAAAAAGGAAATACATCGCCATTTTACATTGAAGGGAAAAGCGAACAGGCGCGCCGGTTACACGAATATATCAACCTTGTGGCTCCAACCTCAATGTCCATCCTCATACAAGGGGCAAGCGGGACAGGAAAAGAGTACATCGCCAAGCTGATTCACGAAAAAAGCAACCGGAAAAACGCCCCTTTTATCGCTGTCGATTGTGGCGCTATTCCGCGAGAATTGGCAGCAAGCGAGTTTTTCGGACATTTGAAAGGATCTTTTACGGGAGCATTTGCCAATAAAACAGGACATTTTATGGCTGCCAACGGAGGAACGCTTTTTCTTGATGAAATCGGAAACTTGCCTTATGAAATACAGGTACAACTGCTCCGTGCTTTACAGGAAAAGAAAATAAAACCGATAGGAGGTAACCAGGAAATGAATGTAGATATTCGGGTAATTTGCGCCACAAACGAAGACCTCAAAAATGCCTTGGATAATAATATGTTCCGCGAGGATTTATATCATCGCATCAACGAATTTTCGATTCAGGCTCCAAGTCTGCGCGAGCGGAAAGAGGATATTATCCTGTTTGCCAACCATTTTTTGGATTTAGCCAATGAAGAGTTTAATAAAAATATTGTCGGCTTTACGCCCGAAGCGTTGAAAATTCTACAATCTTACGGTTGGTCGGGAAATTTGAGGCAAATGAAGAATGTAATCAAACGTGCCGCACTTTTTGCCCAAGGTTCCTTGATTTCGGAAACAGAATTACCTGCCGAACTGTTAAATCAAAAGATGGAAAATGGCGATGAAAGTTCGGCTCTACGTGATGAAATATTTGAGAAAAAGCAGATACTGAAAGCATTAAAAGAAAGTAATAATAATAAATCCCAAGCTGCGGAGTTACTCAAAATAGATAGGAAAACGTTGTATAATAAGATGAAATTGTATAATATTGAAGCATAATAAACCTTATTTTTGTTTGTAAAAGAAAAAAGAATGAAGAAGAACGAGACACCTAAAAAACAACCCAATTTCGTTATTTACGAAACGGACAATAATATTGCCAAAGTATCGGTACGTTTGGAAGAAGAGACTGTTTGGCTAACGCAAAAGCAATTGGCTGAGATTTTTGACACAACTAAACAAAATATTGGTCAACATATTAAGAACATCACAGAAGATGGTGAATTAAACAGAAATTCAGTTGTAAAGTTTTTCTTTACAACTGCCTCCGATGGTAAAAATTACAATACGGAACACTATAACCTTGATATGATTATTTCACTCGGTTATCGCATCAATTCCAAAGTAGCGACCAAACATTTGACCCGTCATTGCGGGCTTGACCCGCAACCCCCTACTTTTTTATACCTAAAACAAACTGCATAATGAAAGAACAATCATACATATATTTTCTAACCAATCAATACAACAATGTACTTTATATTGGGGTAACTAACGATATTGTACGTAGAATAGCTGAACATAAGGTAAAAATAAACAAAGGATTTAGTTATAAATATAATTGTGAAAAATTAGTTTATCACGAAACTTATTCCTTAATGACCGATGCTATTGCTCGAGAAAAACAATTGAAAAATTGGAAACGTGATTGGAAAAACAAATTGGTTGAGGACTTTAATCCAGAATGGGACGATTTGAGTAAGGATATAGGAATAACTGATGAATTGATTACAGCAATAAAAGCACAGTATACTTGTCATGCTGAACTTGTTTCAGTATCTCCTAATTTTCAGGAGATTGCGGGTCAAGACCGCAATGACGCACACGAACAAGCGGTAGAAAAAGCCGAACGGGAATTTGAAATTTACCGGCAACGTGAAATGCGGCAATTGGAAAGCGATTTTGACCGAGCCGTGAAACAGTTAACGCAGAAAAACAACAAAGAATAAAGACAACCAAAACTATTGAATAAAATGAAAGACAAATCCTCCTTTTTCATAAAAACCGAAGTAATCATCAGCTATCTTCTGCTCATTTTTTTAGCTGCGTGCGCCATTTTTATTATATACAGAGGAATTGAACGATTGACCACACCCGACCAAAAACAAACTATTCATCGTGAAAAGATACAATACATAAACGAAATTTTGACCGGATTATACGATGCGGAAAGCAATATCGGAGCCTCGATTATTGATACTTCCGTACTTAATTTGTATAGTCTGAAAATGGATGTCGTCAAAACAAAAATAAACGCTTTAATTGATTTATCTCTTGATAACGTTATACAAGTAAATCAATTAGATACTATTTTGATTCTATTGGATAAAAAAGAGGCTAATCTCAAAAATCTGACATCGCTGCTTGGGAAAAGTTCGCTTGACGAATTATACCGGAAAAATATGATTTGGGCTATCGAAAACGAGATACCGAAACATCAGCAAACCGTTGAAAAAAAGGTTATTGTAAAGCAAGACACTATTCTTAAAAATAAACCCGCTGCAAAAACCCGTAAAAATATCTTCCAACGTATTTTTTCATCATCTTCTTCCGAGAAACCGGATACCACCGTACAAATCCATTCTACTGAATATACAATGATTGATTCATTGGTTAGTTTCTATGACCCGAAGGATTCTATCAACAAGCTGTTTACCAATATTCAGCACAACGTTCAAAGCAAAAAGGGGAAAATGGAACAAGCCCTGTTTGCCAATATCACTTCACTGCGTGAAAGCAACGATTTGATTTCCGTCAGAATGAACAATATTTTGCGTAATTTAGAGAAAGAGGAGTTTGACCATTCCATCTTTTTGTTGGAAAAACGGGAAGAAACCATCACCGAAATTGTGAAAACAGTCGCAAAAATTACGATTATTGCCTTTTTAGCCGTAGCATTTTTTATTTTTTTGATATGGAAAAATATTTCGGAAAACCGGCTGTATCGAAAAAAATTGGAAGAGGCAAACCATACGACACAAAAACTGTTGGAAAGTCGCGAAAAGTTAATGTTGAGCATCACCCACGATATTAAAGCTCCGTTGAGTTCGGTGATTGGATACATTGAATTATTGAGCAACTCCAAATTAACGGAACGGCAAGTGCACTACTTGGAAAATATGAAAGGTTCGTCCGAACACTCCTTGTCGCTGATAAATGATATTTTGGATTTCAACCGGTTAAATTCGGGTGAAGTAATATTGAATGTATTGCCTTTTAATGAAAAGAAACTTTTTGAAGATATTGTAACGGGATTTTTACCGCTTGCGCAAAAGAAAGGGCTGCAAATCAGGTTTGACCATCAAAATAAAATAAATTCAAAAACAATTGTCGGAGACCCGATCCGTATCAGGCAGATTACCAATAATTTATTGTCCAACGCTATTAAATTTACCTCAAAAGGCGAAGTTCGACTAAACGTGCAAATATTACCCCAAGAAACGAATTTATGTTCATTGCAGATAGAAGTCTCCGACACGGGCATAGGTATTTCCGAAGAAAATCAAAAGCGCATTTTTCAAGAATATTCCCGCATTGAATCCAAGGAGCAATCAGTAGAAGGTTTTGGATTGGGATTGCCGATTGTTCAGAAGTTAGTAGAAATTCAGAAAGGAGAAATAACCCTTTCAAGCACAGAAGAGAAGGGTTCTTCGTTTGTGGTAACGCTTCCTCTCCCGATTACGTTGAACGAAAGCGACACAAAAACGCTTCCATTTTCATCATCGCCCAATATTTTGATTATAGACGATGACCCGTCACAATTGACAATGATTTCCGAGCAATTGAAACAGAAAGGAATAACCGCCGCCACCTGCCTCAATCCAAGTACAGCGCTTGAAATGATTGAAAAAGAGACTTTTGATATTATTTTTACCGACATACAAATGCCTGAATTGAATGGCTTTGAGCTCATAAAACACATTCGAAACATCACGGAAACGCCGGTAGTGGCTTTGTCGGCACGAGCAGATATACATTTGTCGCAATTCAAAAAACACGGATTCTCCTCCTTTTTGAGCAAACCGTTTACCGCTATGCAATTATTTTCGGTCATTGCCAAATGTCTTTCAATTGCCGATTCTAATCACAAAGAGGTCAATCCGGCGACCAACAACGAAGAAAACCGCTTTCAATCGCTGCTCTCTTTTGCCTCCGGAGAAAAAGAATCCGAACGGGCTATTTTGCAATCGTTTGTCGATGAAAGCAAAAAGAACATCGAAAACCTGATTTCTCTGAAAAAGAAAAAAGACATCGAAGGAATCCACCGCTTAGCTCACAAAATGCTGCCTCTTTTCCGTATGATGAACGAAAAGGAGATTGTTGAATGGCTGATTGCGTTGGAAAAGACCCAATCATTGAAACTCGTAAAAGAAAACTCATTCGAGAAGAAAATCAGACAAATAGAGGATATCATAAAAGAGGGAGAGAAAACAATTGCTCTCTTTTCAGGAGATTGCGGGTCAAGCCCACAATGACGGTGGGTAAAATAAAAGGTTGTCCTTTCCGAACAACCTTTTAACCTTTAAATCTTTATTTTTTACTTCTCCTCCAACCCCATCATCAACGAGTTTTTAGGAATTTTCACCCCTTCCGCGACGTAGATTTTTTTGATAATCCCATCGTATGGCATTCGGATAACATTTTCCATTTTCATTGCTTCGAGAATGAGAATCGGTTCTCCTTCTTTCATAAAATCTCCTTCTTTGACAAAAAATTTATTAACCGTTCCGGGTATGATTGAACGTAATTCATTCGGGTTAACCGGCTCGTATGGTATGCGTTTTTTATATTTTGTTGTCAATAGCGTTTTGTATTTTCTTGCTGTGATGGCAAAATCTACAAATTCCTCTTCTTTTATTTCTGACATAATTAAAATGCTTTAAATGAATTAATAATCATCAAAATGGAGGAATACCGTGTTTGCGAGAAGGTCTGTATTCTGTTTTGTTGCTTGCAAGCTCCAATGCTCTGATCAACAAAGTTCTTGTTTCTGCCGGCTCGATAACCGAGTCGATAAATCCTTTGGATGCGGCTACGAACGGATTGGCAAATTTTTCAACATATTCTTTTACTTTTTCTTGACGCATCGCATCTTGGTCAGGCGCACTCATAATTTCTTTGCGGAAAATAATGTTGGCAGCTCCTTCCGGACCCATTACAGCGATTTCGGCGCTTGGCCAAGCAAATACGAAGTCGGCGCCCAAGTGGCGGGAATTCATCGCGATGTAACCGCCACCGTATGCTTTGCGCAGGATAACGGTAATTTTAGGAACTGTTGCTTCAGAGTATGAATAAAGCATTTTCGCCCCGTGACGAATCACGCCTGCGTGCTCTTGGTCAACACCCGGCAAGTATCCCGGCATATCTTCCAAAGTAACAATCGGAATGTTGAACGCATCACAGAAACGGATGAAACGAGCGGCTTTATCCGAACTGTCGCAATCCAATACACCGGCAAGGAATAACGGTTGATTGGCAACAAACCCTACCGATTGTCCGTTGATACGTCCGAAACCGATTACAATGTTTTTTGCAAAAAGTTCTTGAATTTCAAAGAAATCAGAACCATCGGTCAACGCTTTGATTACATCTCTTACGTCGTAAGGCTGGCGTGGATTAGACGGGATAATATCTTCGATTTTACCTGTGAAAGCCGGCGCTTTCGGTTCGATTCTCTTTGGTTTTTCGTTGTTGTTGCGCGGAATGTATGAAATCAAGGTTTTGATTTGCTCAAAACACTCTTGCTCGCTCAATGAATAGAAATGTGCATTTCCGGTAATTTCAGCGTGAACACGCGCTCCGCCGAGGTCTTCTTGCGAAATTTTTTCACCCAATACAGTTTCGATTACGTTTGGTCCGGTGATAAACATTTTGGAAATGTTTTCGACCACAAACACGAAGTCGGTTAAAGCTGGAGAATAGACAGCGCCACCGGCACAAGGACCCAAGATAACCGATAATTGCGGAATAACGCCCGATGCCATTGTGTTGCGATAGAAAATTTCTCCGTAACCGGCAAGAGCCGAAACTCCTTCTTGAATACGCGCACCACCCGAGTCATTAATCCCGATACAAGGAACTTGCATTTTCAATGCGTGATCCATAATTTTCGTGATTTTACGGGCGTGCATCAACCCCAAGGAACCGCCCTGTACGGTAAAGTCTTGTGCATAAATACAAACCGGCTCTCCGAAAATAGTCCCTGTTCCGGTGATTACACCATCGCCCGGAAGCTCTTTGGATGCCATATCAAAGTCGTGTACATCGTGTTTTACGAATAAGTCAAATTCGCAGAAAGAACCTTCGTCAAGAAGGGCAATGATACGCTCGCGAGCAGGGAGTTTACCCATCGCAACTTGTTTTTCAAGGGCTTCGTCTCCTCCGCCTTTCTCAACAATTGTCCGCTTGTCGCGTAATGCTAAAATGTTGTTTTTTAATGACATAGTTAAATTATTTTTCTAATAACGGATGCAAAGGTAATACTTTTTTTGTCTTGAACCAAGATTCTCGTAAGATTTACAAGATTGCCAAGATAAAAATCCTGCTAATCTTGTAAATCTTTGGAATAAAAGAGATTCCTCACTCCACTTCGTTGTGTTCGGAATGACTTTCTGACTTATGGAGAGAGGTAAGGGATAAGAGAGCGGCAGCTTTGCTGCCGTCTCTTATCCCCCATAAACGTAGAAACACAGGTCATTCCGAACGCAACGGAGTGGAGTGAGGAATCTAATTCAACAACAAATTTCTTACTTCGGTGCTCTCCGATATAAATAAATAGCAATCGCAGTGTAAATAAAATTAGGCAACCACACCGCCATAAACGGCGACAGCGCTCCGCTGATAGCAAAAGTGGAAGATACCGTATAAAATAAGATATACGAAAAACTAATAATCAAACCAAAACCGAGATTCATCCCCATTCCTCCTTTTACTTTTTTGGAAGAGAGCGAAACGCCAATGATTGTCAAAATAAACGCGGCAAAAGAGAAGGCAAATCGCTTCTCATACTCGATTTCAAACTCTTTGATATTGCCCACACCTCGATTTTTTTGTTTGTCGATATAGGCTTTCAGTTCGTTGTTGGTCATCTGTTCGTACATTCCGTAGTAGATAAAAAATTCGCTTGGTTGAACAGGAATAATGGTGTCAATTACGGATCCGGTTGTCAATTTTTCGTACATACCATCAAAATCGCGAATCATATATTTTCGGGCAGTCCATTGGTAGGCTGAATCCCAATCGAGCGTTTCTGCCGTCATTCGGGAAACGAGCGTTTTCCCCTCAAATTTTTCCAACGAAACACGATAACCCCGGTTGGATTTTTTGTCAAAATAATCTACATAGAGAATTTTCCCGGGCGAAACTTCCATTTGTACCTTTGAAACATCAGTCGTGCGTTTCGACTTTACATATATTTCTTGAAAATTCAATCGCTCTTCATTGGCTTTCGGAATGATGTATCCGCTCAAAACGAAAGTCATAACAGCAATAATTCCCGCCGAAATCATATACGGACGCACCAAGCGGTGGAAACTGATTCCGCTTGCTTGAATGGCAATTATTTCCGAATTTTCCGCCATTTTGGAAGTAAAGAAAATAACGGAAATAAACGTAAATAGCGCACTGAACAGGTTGGCAAAATAGGGAATAAAATTGAGATAATAATCAAAAACAATGGCTCTCAGCGGAGCATTTTTCTCCATAAAATTATCGAGCTTTTCGGACACGTCAAAGACCACTGCAATGCTGATAATCAATACTATTGCAAGAAAGAAAGTGCCCAAAAATTTTGTGATAATATAATAATCAATACGTTTTAAACGCACATGGTCCCAGATTTTCTCGAAAGAAAAATTGGATGAACTGTTTTTGTTATTTTGATATAAATCGCTCATTTACAGTCTTGTATTTAATCTTTCTGCCATTTGCGGTTTCCACGAAGAAAAATCACCTGCAATAATGTGTTTTCGCGCCTCGCCGACAAGCCACAAATAAAACGCCAAATTATGAATCGAAGCTATCTGCATCGCAAGCAATTCCTGCGCAATGAAAAGATGCCTCAAATAGGCTTTGGAATACGCTTTATCAACGTAAGAAGTGCCGTGTTCGTCTAACGGAGAAAAATCATTTGCCCATTTTTTGTTCCGCATATTCATAATTCCGTTTTGCGTGAAAAGCATTCCGTTTCTGCCGTTCCGGGTGGGCATTACACAGTCAAACATATCTACGCCGCGCTCAATCGCTTCGAGGATATTGACCGGTGTGCCTACTCCCATAAGATAACGCGGTTTATCTGTTGGTAGTATTTCGTTGACCACTTCAATCATTTCGTACATAACTTCGGCGGGTTCGCCCACGGCAAGTCCGCCAATGGCGTTTCCTTCGCGGTTTTGAGAAGCGATAAATTCCGCCGATTGCCGACGCAAATCTGTGAATGTGCAGCCCTGTACAATCGGAAAGAAAGTTTGGTTGTATCCATATTTCGGCTCCGTTTCGTCAAAACGCCTGATGCCTCTTTCCAACCAACGGTGGGTCATCTCCATTGATTTTTTTGCGTATCCGTAGTCTGCGGTTCCGGGCGTACATTCATCCAACACCATAATAATATCAGCACCAATAATGCGTTGAGTATCAACCACATTTTCGGGCGTGAAAATATGTTTGGAACCGTCTATATGCGAACGAAAGATAGCTCCTTCTTCCGTCAACTTGCGATTGTCGGACAACGAAAAGACCTGAAAACCACCGCTATCAGTAAGCATAGGTTTATCCCAACCATTAAATTTATGCAATCCGCCCGCTTTTTCCAACACATCAAGTCCCGGACGAAGGTATAAATGGTAGGTATTCCCCAGAATGATTTGAGCGTGAATATCCTCTTTCAATTCGTGTTGATGCACCCCTTTCACGGAGCCCAGCGTACCGACAGGCATAAAGATAGGAGTCTCAATCACGCCGTGATCGGTCGTAATTTTTCCCGCTCGCGCATTGCTTTTTGTGTCCGTATATTGTAATTCAAATTTCATTCAAAAATCTTGTTAATATATGTTTCGTCATTGCGGGCTTGACCCGCAATCTCCTGAAAAACAACTTTGATTAGGGGATTGCGGGTCAAGCCCGCAATGACGTTTTTCTGGTTCGGACGATGTAAACGTAAACTTCTTCTGCGAAAGATAACTAAACACAATCGCAATAATGGTAACCGCCATTTTGGAAGGTGTCGCCCAAAAACCAAAACCGTCCACCATAATCTTTAATCCCGTATAAATAATTAATATATTGGCAATTACAACCAAAAAATAACGGAATAATTGAATTCTTCCCCGTAAATTTGAAGCCGTAAAAGTAATGTATTTTTGCAGTAAAAATCCCGTTAAAAGCGTAATCGGAAACACAATGGCAAACGAGGCGATGTGCGGACTCAGTGTTACGAATCCCAAACGTAAATTACGTTGCTGAACGAAAATAAAATTGTAAATAACAAAATATAACACCCAATCAAACACGAGATTTCCCCCTCCACACGCCGCATAGCGAAATACCTGACGAGAAACGAAAGGACTAAACGGCGGATAAAAAAAATCTATCAACCGCGATATTTGCTCCATTATTTTGATGAGTAATTTTCGCATAATGAGGGGGCAAAGATAAAGATTTTTTTTACATTTGCAACGTAATTCAAGTTTCTCACCTTCCCAACTAATTGAAAATTATTATATGGAAAAACCATTAGTAGATAAAGAATATTTACTTGAAAAATGTCCCGAAACAGGCGGTTGGACTTATACGATTATACCCGAAATTCCGCCCGACAAGAATGCCCCCTTTGGTTGGGTAAAAGTACGGGGCAGTATCGACGGTGTCGAAATTCGCAAATACCACCTGATGCCGTCGGGAAAAGGAACATTAATGCTATTTGTAAAAGCTGAAATCAGAAAAAAGATAAAAAAACAGGCAGGCGATTGTGTTCACATAATTTTGTACCCTGATAATGAACCGCTGGAAGTACCCGAAGAACTATTGTTGTGCCTGCAAGACGACACCGAAGCATGGCAGTTTTTCAAATTGCTTAACGAAAACGAACAACAGCAATACGTGAAGTGGATATATTCGACAAAAACAGAGCAAACGAAAGTGGATAGAATAGCAAAGGCGCTTGTCAAACTTTCCAATCGTCAAAAATTTGCAGAAAAAAAATAAACCGGAATATTATATGGTTGTAGAAAAAATCATCGAACAAGTTCGTCAAGCTTTGATTGACAGTATTGATGCAAAAACCCTTGCTTCATCTGCCCGCTATTTTAAAGAAGGCGAATCGTCAAAAGTTTACGGCATAAAAATGACAGAAGTAAACAAAATAGCCAAAGCAGGTTTTCAATCAGTGAAAGAATATCCAAAGCAAGCCATCTTTGAACTATGCGAAGAATTTTGGAAATCGGGTTATTTTGAAGAAGCCATCGTTGCCTGCATTTGGTCGCAATCGTTGCATAAAAAATACGACCCTGCCGACTTCGCCATTTTCGAGCATTGGCTTAGTAATTATGTAAACAACTGGGCAGATTGCGATACACTTTGCAATCACACCATAGGGTCATTTATAATGATGTATCCCGACTATGTTGCCAAGTTAAAAGAGTGGGCAAAATCTCCAAATCGTTGGGTACGTCGAGGCTCTGCCGTTACATTAATTGTTCCTGCACGCAAAGGTTTGTTTTTGAATGACATTTTTGAGATTGCCGATATTTTGCTGCTTGATAAGGATAATTTGGTACAAAAAGGTTACGGATGGATGTTAAAAGCAGCAAGCGAAACATATCAAAAAAGTGAAACGTATCAAAAAGAGGTATTCGATTATGTGATGAAAAATAAATCGGTTATGCCTCGTGCGGCTTTGCGTTACGCCATAGAAAAAATGCCTGCAGGTTTGAAAGGTGAGGCAATGAAGAAGTAAAAAAGAAGAAAAGGCACTTGTATCACTACAAATGCCTTTTGTAAAACTGAAATAATCTATTTATATGAGAAAGTAGGTCAAATTTTGAGTTACTTACGTAACGTTTGTCGAAAACCGTTAAGTATCATTCTTGTGGTTTTCTGTATATATAACAATGTGAACTGTATTTTGTTCAAATGGATGATATTTTTTTGTATTTTTGCGCTTTATTTTAGCAAATCAATTAAAAAAACAACAGATATGAAGAACCAACTTCGCAGTGCAACAAGCACACAAGGTAGATTAATGGCAGGAGCGCGTGCGCTTTGGCGGGCAAACGGAATGAAGGAAGAACAAATGGGTAAACCGATCATTGCGATTGTCAATTCATTTACGCAATTCGTTCCAGGGCACGTTCATTTGCACGAAATCGGACAAAAAATAAAAGCCGAAATTGAGAAACAGGGATGCTTTGCCGCCGAGTTTAACACCATCGCCATTGACGACGGTATCGCGATGGGACACGATGGAATGCTCTATTCATTGCCTTCGCGCGACTTGATTGCCGACAGCGTAGAATATATGGTAAATGCCCACAAAGCCGATGCAATGATCTGTATATCAAATTGCGACAAAATCACGCCGGGTATGTTGATGGCAGCAATGCGGTTGAATATTCCGGCGGTATTTGTCTCCGGTGGACCGATGGAAGCAGGCGTGCTTGGTTCGCAAAAGTTGGATTTGATTGATGCGATGATAAAAGCGGGCGACAGTTCGGTTTCCGACGAAGAGGTCGAGAAAATCGAACGCAACGCGTGTCCTACTTGCGGTTCTTGTTCGGGAATGTTTACTGCCAATTCGATGAACTGCTTGAACGAAGCAATCGGCTTGGCTCTTCCGGGCAACGGTACCATTGTAGCAACGCACAAAAACAGAGAACGACTCTTTATGCAAGCCGCCAAACTGATTGTCGAAAACGCTTATAAATATTATCAAGACGGCGACGAAAGCGTATTACCTCGCTCAATCGCCACAAGAGAGGCTTTTTTGAATGCGATGACGCTCGACATTGCAATGGGCGGCTCAACTAACACCGTTTTGCACCTCTTGGCAATCGCCAACGAAGGCTGTATAGATTTTACAATGGATGATATTGACACACTCTCACGAAAAACACCGTGCCTATGTAAGGTGGCTCCAAATACGCAAAAATATCATATACAAGACGTGAATCGCGCAGGCGGTATTTTAGGAATACTAAATGAATTAGACAAAGGCGGTTTAATTAACACAAATGTTTTTCGTGTGGATGGAACGTTAAAAAATGCATTAGCGAAATATGTACTGCCCATCCCTACCGTAGAGACGCAATGCATTGCGTCTTTACAACCAACCGATGCGCGTATCATATATCATTCCGCTCCTGCAAACAAATTTAATTTGGTATTAGGTTCACAAGAAGAATATTATCCAAATTTAGATTTAGACCGCGAAAACGGCTGCATCCGCGACATCACCCACGCCTATTCCAAAGATGGCGGTTTAGCCATCCTAAAAGGCAACATCGCACAAGACGGATGCGTGATAAAAACCGCAGGTGTTGACGAAAGTATTTGGCGTTTTAAAGGAATAGCAAAAGTTTTCACATCGCAAGATACGGCTTGCAGCAGTATTTTGAAAGGCGATGTACAAAGCGGCGATGTAGTCGTTATCACCCACGAAGGACCCAAAGGAGGACCTGGAATGCAGGAAATGCTTTACCCGACTTCCTACATTAAATCACGTCATCTCGGCAAGGAGTGTGCATTAATTACCGACGGTCGTTTCAGCGGCGGAACTTCGGGATTGTCGATAGGACATATTTCGCCGGAGGCGGCATCAGGCGGAAATATCGGTTTAGTGCGAAATGGAGATACAATTGAAATTGATATTCCAAACCGCTCAATTAACGTGTTGGTTTCTGATGAAGAATTGACAAAACGCCGCATTGCCGAAGAGAATCACGGAAAAGATGCTTGGACTCCGAAAGATAGAAATCGTGTAGTTTCCAAAGCATTGAAGGCTTATTCTAAATTGGTTAGTTCGGCTGATAAGGGGGCGGTGAGGATTGTCTGAATTTTTATATAGTGAGAATTTATAGAGAAAAGGTATAAAATATTTTGAAAACAACTTTAAAAAAGCGGAATATCATAACGATACTCCGCTTTTTAAATTGTTAGTTATTTTCTTGTTTAATCGACCTTTTTGCTCTTTATTATACATATTACCACGAAGCGGTCGAAATTTATTTCAGGATTGGCAGGGTTTTCTTGTCAATCCTTTTTTGTATGAATTAAAAAGTTTTGTACCTTTGCCATGAACTAATTGAAATTTAAAAGCTATGGCGAAGATACATAAAATAAAAGAATTGTTTAAACCAATAATGTTGACGAAAAGGCAAAAAAAAATAGCCGATGAAAAATATGAAAAACTGATGAATCTTACGAGAGGAAAGATAATCATCAGAGATGAAAATGCTTTTAACTTGGGATTGAGCTAAAAAACAAAATAATTAATATGAAAAAATTCTTGTTGGACACGCACATTATTGTTTGGTTTTTATCAGGAGACAAGCGATTGAACGGACATATAGAACACAGCATAAGGTATTTTCAAGACAGTTATTTCGTCAGCATAGAGGCGTTACACGAAGTGGTTACTTTACAGGAATTAGGGAATAAAATAGATTTGGATTTTAGCATAGAGCAAATCGCCGAAATGTTGGAAACATACAATATCAAAATTTTACCGATAGACATTAAACATTTGAAAACCCTCGAAAAATTATCAGTTCCAAAAATTAACGGTAAAGAACATCACGACCCATCAGACAGAGTAATGATAGCGCAAGCCATTACTGAAAAAATGATTATAATTTCGAATGATAAAAAATTTCCATATTACAAGGATAAAGGGTTTAACTTGATTGAAAATTAGTGATTTATAAAATAACTAAAACACGAAAATATTATGAAAGTAAAAACACTCACACTACTCACAACAACCCTTCTGATTATGGCAAATACCGCATTTGCACAAGTACGATCCGGCGAGATTTTTATTCATAAAGTCGGACAAACAGAAGTAATCCTTCTTTCCGAAAGGCAGGGGCAGGGGAGTAGTGAAATCCTAATCGACGTAACGCCTCAAATGCGCAATGAATGTATACCTTCCGGCACTTTCCCGAACGCCATTAATGCGTTTCTTGTAAAAACGTCCGGACGTAATGTGTTGATCGATACAGGAATTCAATCAGCGAAACTCTTATCCAATCTCGGAACGTTGGGAATTATTCCCGAACAGATAGATGCCGTTTTAATCACTCACATGCACGGCGACCATATTGGAGGTCTGCTTGAAAATGATAAAGTAGTATGCCCAAATGCTAAGATATACATTTCTCAGCCGGAATACGACTATTGGATGAACGATGACGTGATGCAACAATTTCCGGAAGATAATCGAGGTCGATTTTTAAGTGCGCGTAAGGTAATCGCTGCATATAAAGACAATCTCAATCTGTTTCAGCCCAACGCGCTTGAAGAAGAGTTATACGCATTATTACCGGGAATTTCGGCAATTGCTGCATACGGACATACGCCCGGACACACGGTGTATGTGGTTGAATCGGACAACGAACAAATATTGATTTGGGGTGATATGGTACACGCAATGGCAATCCAAATGCCTTATCCTTCTGTGGCGGTTACGTTCGATATTGACCCGAAGCAGGCGGTTATCACAAAGGAAAAAGTACTCGACTATGTATCGCGAAACAATATACCGGTCGCAGGTATGCACATTCCATTCTCGGGAATGGGGGTTGTTTCGACATCTTTAAATGGGTATGTGTTTTATCCGTATAATGAATAAATCGGGATATTCAGTAAATGAATAACATATTGATAGTAATCTTGTTACGTGCTATCATTTCTTGAAAATTACCCCGATTTTCACACAAATATGGCGAAATCGGGGTAATTGTAATTTAATTGGTTTACACGTAAAATCATTTATCGAAAATTATGGTATAGAAACAGATGATTTTCCAATAAATTGTCGCAAAAACTACATCAAAAGCAGGATTTTACTACCAAAACGAAAAACTCATATTTTTTTCTGCATTTCCCGAATATCTCTAAATCGTCTTGAACCACGATTTTAGCAAGATTTGCAAGATTAACAGGATTTTTTTTTATCTTGATAATCTTGTAAATCTTGCTAAAATCATGGTTCAGACAAATGATAATTACAACAACCCAATACTCCTCTTAATAAACGCGCTTAGCGATTCCCCTTTCAGCAAGTTATTAGCCAATAACGCCAAATCGACCAACTGGCGAACCTCGTTGCTGTTTCTTGAAAATTCTTCGTAAATTCCTTTCTCTTTGGTTTTTACGTCTGATATTTTCTTTTCGATTTCGCTGATTTCGTCTTTTACGGATTGCTCCAAATCCGCCTCTTTTTTATCTCCTTTCAGATCGGAACGTTTTTTCTCCAACTCCGAAATTTCGACAGCGAATGGTTGAATTTTATCTTTGCAAGCTTCTTCTTCGTTTTTCAAAATTCTGTTAATCAACGGGTGCGCCGTGTTGACGACAAGGTTGAAAGAGTCAGGCATCTCGCCGTAAAAGCTCATCATTCCTCCCCCTTGTCCGGCAGACATCTCTTTCATACGGCGCATAAATTCATTTTGCGTAATGTATACCGGCTGATTATTTCCTTCCAACTGTTCAAATGTTACGATGAAATTCATCTTATCATCTTGTGGAAGTTGCGCGTTAAAGATAGCGGTAAGCGCATTTTGCTGTTCGGGTTTCAGTGTTACAGCTTTCGTGTCGCCTTTCGGAATCAATTTATCAATCACATCGGAATCTACGCGAGTGAAGCGGATTTTTCCTTGCGATTTTTGTTCCAATTGACTGATAAAATGCACATCCAACTGTCCATCCATCAACAGCACATCAAATCCTTTCTCTTTTGCTGCATCAATATAGGTGTGCTGGTCAACCGGATTAGTGGTATATAGATAGATGATATTTCCGTCTTTGTCCTTGTGATTTTCACTGACAAGCGTTTTGTATTCATCCAACGTGAAATATTTTTTATCCGTATTTTTGAGCAATACAAATTTTTCGGCGCGTTCGGCAAATTTCTCGTCCGTCAACATTCCGTATTCGATGAAAACTTTCAGATTGTCCCATTTACTTTCAAAATTGGTTCTCTCCTTGTTGAAAATTTCTTGCAGACGGTCAGCTACTTTTTTGGTAATGTGGTTGGAAATCTTTTTTACGTTACCATCACTTTGTAAATAACTTCGGGAAACGTTCAGCGGAATATCCGGCGAGTCGATTACCCCGTGCAGCAACGTCAAAAATTCAGGAACAATTCCTTCGACCGAATCGGTCACATATACTTGATTGTAATAGAGTTGGATTTTATTTTTCTGAATTTCAAAATTGTTTTTGATTTTCGGGAAATACAAAATTCCGGTCAGGTTGAACGGATAATCCACGTTCAAATGAATATGAAACAACGGTTCTTCGCCAAATGGATAGAGTTCCTTGTAGAATTTCGCGTAATCTTCGTCGGTCAAATCAGCCGGTTTACGCGTCCAAGCCGGTTGCGTGTTATTGATTATGTTGTCTTTGTCTGTTTCAACCTCTTTCCCGTCTTTCCACTCTTTCACTTTCCCAAAAGCAACCGGAACGGTGAGGAACTTGCAGTATTTGTTGAGCAGTCCTTTTATCTTATTTTCTTCCAAAAACTCCTTGTTCTCGTCGTCGATGTGGAGAATAATGTCAGTTCCTCGCGCTTCTTTTTTCGTTTCTTCGATGGTGTATTCCGGACTTCCGTCGCAACTCCATTTCACGGCTTTCGCATCCTCTTTGAAAGATTTAGTCACAATCTCCACTTTTTTGGAAACCATAAAAGAAGAGTAAAAGCCCAATCCGAAGTGCCCGATAATGGCATTCGCATCGTTTTTATACTTTGTCAAAAACTCTTCGGCTCCCGAAAAGGCGATTTGATTGATGTATTTTTCAATCTCCTCCTGTGTCATCCCGATTCCGCAGTCCGAAATGGTGAGCGTTCCTTTTTTCGCGTCAATCTTCACGTGGACGGTCAAGTCGCCCAATTCGCCTTTAAATTCGCCCACTGATGCGAGTGTTTTTAACTTTTGAGTAGCATCTACTGCGTTTGAAACCAATTCACGAACAAAAATTTCGTGATCACTGTAAAGAAATTTTTTGATAATGGGGAAGATATTATCCGTCGTAACCCCGATATTTCCTTTTTGCATAATGAATAAAAACTTATTTTTTTTATGTAAAACAATTTATGAATATTTATGTTTAATCTCATCCCTTGTAAATCAAAAAAAATGCCAAAATGATTTTGATGTCATTTTGGCGTGAGGTTTTAAAAAATGTGTCAAATTGTCTTATGGAAATTTGTTTTCATAAGATTGTATCTGTTTTTAAATAATCTATTTATTTGATATTCATTTAATTAAGGCGTGTATTTTAATCTTTACAATAAAAATATCATTTAATAATAAAAAAAGTATTACTTTTGCGCTCAAATTATTAACATTACTAAAACAATTTTTATTATGGATAGAAAAACATTAGCAATTGTATCTTACGTTACACTTATTGGCTGGTTAATTTCTTTCTTTTCATACAAAGGGAAAGAAAAGGATTCATTGGTTTCTTATCACTTAAAACAAGCATTCGGTTTGTTTCTTACGTTTTTTTGTATTAATATTGCGATAAACATAATAATCACTATATTGGTATTTATTTCGCCAGCAGTTGCAGTGATGGTTGGTTATGTAGGTACTTTGGTATCTATTGCATATTTGGTGCTTCTTATTATTGGTATTCTGACAGCTAACAAACAAGAAGAAAAACCGCTTCCGATTGTTGGAAAAATGTTTGAAGGAAAATTCAATTTCATTCCTTAAATAAATTAGAACGCAAATAACGTAAACAAAATACACAAATCAACGCAAAAAATAATTAAATAAAATTTGCGTTGATTTGTGCATTTTGCGTTATTTACGTTTCATTTTTTCAAAAATTATCAGTTTCTTTGCAGTAGAAAATAACTTTAAAACAACTGTAATAATGATTTGGAATGAGACGGTTGAATGTATGAACCGTGAAGAGATGCGTAAACTTCAAGGCATTCGTCTGCAAAAAGTAGTGGCGCGCATTTACCATAATTGTGAACCTTATCGCAAAAGAATGCAAGAGGCGGGTATCACGCCCAACGATATTCGCAGTATTGACGACATTGTAAAACTGCCTTTTACTTCTAAACAGGATTTACGCGATTATTATCCTTTCGGATTACTCTCTTCGCCGATGTCGGAGATTGTGCGCGTACACGCCTCTTCGGGAACGACCGGAAAACCGATTGTGGTTGGTTATACCCGCAACGACCTTTCTGTTTGGAATGAAGTCGGCGCTCGTTGCTTTACGGCTTACGGACTTGGAAAGGATGTTATCCAAATCTCTTATGGGTATGGACTTTTTACCGGCGGATTGGGAGCGCATGGAGCTGCCGAAACGATTGGCGCGACAGTTATTCCGATGTCGAGCGGAAATACCGAAAAACAAATTATGCTGATGCACGACTTGGGTGCAAAAGCGTTGGCTTGTACCCCTTCTTATGCACTTTATTTGGCTGAGGCGTTAGAAAGTTCGGGTATATCAAGAGACCAATTTCAGTTGAAAGTCGGTATTTTCGGAGCCGAACCGTGGACGGAAGAGATGCGTCGGGAGATTGAGAGTAGATTGGGTATTAAGGCTTATGATATATACGGATTGACCGAAATTATTGGTCCAGGTGTTGGACACGAGTGTATTTGCCAAAATGGCACACACCTTTGTGAAGACCACTTCTTCCCCGAAATTATTGACACTGAAACCGGCGAGCCGGTTGAACCGGGCAAAGAAGGCGAGTTGGTATTTACCACACTGACTAAAGAGGGAATGCCGTTAATCCGTTTCCGTACAAGAGACCTTACCCATTTAATTTATGACAAATGCGAGTGCGGACGCACATCTGTTCGTATGGGACGTATCCTTGGACGTAGCGACGATATGTTGATTATCCGCGGAGTAAATGTTTTCCCTTCACAGATTGAAGCAGTTATTTGTGAATTGGAAGAGTTTGAACCTCACTTCTTTATCACGGTCGATCGTGTCAATAACACCGATTTGTTTGAAGTGCAAGTCGAAGTAAAAGAGGCTTTCTATTCCGATGAAATGAGTAAAGTGGTAGCTTTGAAGAAAAAGATTGCGCATAAAATCCAAAGCGTCGTCGGCATTCAACCCGATATTAAATTGGTAGAGCCGCGCTCATTGGAACGCAGTCAAGGAAAAGCAAAACGGGTATTAGACAAACGTAAATTCAAATAAATTAAGAATGAAGAATTAAGAATGATGAATAATTTCCCTTGTTCTCATCACCCTTAATTCTTCATTCATCATTTTTAATTCTTCATTTACATTATGATTGTAAAACAACTTTCCGTATTTTTAGAAAACAAGACCGGTCGTTTGAACGATGTGGCAGAAATTCTTGGAAAAGCGGACATCAATATGACCGCATTCAGCGTGGCGGATAATTCCGATTTCGGGATTCTTCGCGTAATCGTTTCTGATCCCGAAAAAGCGTTGGATATTTTGAAACAGCATAAATTTGCCGTTTCGCTGACCAATGTGATTTGCCTGCACACCCCAAATACACCGGGCGCACTTTCTGCCGTATTAAATATTTTGGCGAAAGAGCAGATATATATTGAATATATGTATGCTTTTTCCGAAAATGCCGGAGCCAATGTAATCATCCGTCCCGACAAATTGGACGCAGCCGTTGCCGCATTGCAAAAGAACAAAATCGAGTTGATTGCAGCTAATCAGTTGTATAGCTTTTAGAAATGTATAATTTATAATGTAATTTTCCTCAATTATACATTTTACATTATAAATTGTAAATTTTTATTCCGCCACGCAACGTATCGCTCTTCCTTCGCCGCGAAAGTCATCATTGGTGCCGGCAAAACTGTCGCTGATGCGCAAACCGTAAGCGTTGGTGCTGTCGCGTTTCGTGCTGCTCCAATAGTAGCCGCGTATTCCCGTATCGTTGAGTGTACCGTGATTGTCGTTGCGAAAACCTGTTGCCGGAAGAAAAAGGATGTTTCCGGTAAGTTTATCGGTGAATTTTCTGACGTAAACACTGTCTATTGTTACCCATTCGTTCGTTACGTTTTTAGCATCGAATAGTGTTTGAACCTCGGCAAAATTGGGTACGCGCCAGCCGGCGGGACTTGGGTCATTGTGTTCGTCCCACGTGTTGCCAACAGGAATAGTTGCATCCCAATCGGTAACATCATCGCCGGTAGCAGACCAAGCTGTTACACGGTTCCATTGGTAAAGCATACCTGCCTCTTCCGGTTTGGCAGTGAATGTGCGGGGAATATCCACATTGCGGGTTGCCCATTTGACTCCATTGATTACCACGCCTTTGTCGGTTGTATTCCGAGCGGTTGACGAAGGATTATTTTGGCTGTATGAGTTCAAAAGCGTGAATCCAAAACCGGTTGTAAGCAGTAATCCGAAGAATATAATCTTATATTTCATTGTTCTTTTTATTAAAAATCTCTTTGACGGAACGGCACAAAAGTACAAAAATTTATGAAAAAAACAGCCCTTTTTTTCGGTTCATTCAATCCTGTTCATATCGGGCATTTAGCGTTGGGTAATTACATTGCTGAATTTGCGGATGTGGATGAAGTTCGGTTTATCGTTTCGCCGCACAATCCGTTGAAGGACGAAAGCGAATTGTCGGATGATTATGTTCGCTTGGAAATGCTGCGCTGGTCGTTGTCCGATTATCCGAAATTCAGCGTTTCGGATATTGAATTTTCACTACCGAAACCTTCTTTTACATGTCAAACACTGTCCGCATTGTCCGAACAAGAACCGGATACGCAATTTATTCTTGTAATAGGCGGTGATAATGTAGATATTTTTCATAAATGGAAAAATTATGAGTGGATTATGGAAAATTATCCGATACTTGTTTACCCGCGCTTAGGGGCATCCAACCAAATTCCGGATAATTATTCAAATATGACGCTTATCAATGCGCCCATAATCGAAATTTCGTCTACGTTCGTCCGCCAATCCATACAAGCGGGAAAAGATGTTCGTTTTTTTCTACCCGAAACAGTGTATAAAATGATAATGGAACGGCGGTTGTATTTTTAATTGTTACCAAGCATACCCCAGTTTAAAATCTATAACCGGATACAACCCGCGATACCCATAATCGAAAACATTTTTATTAAGAGCTGCTTTTTGGTTGTCGTAAAAAGAGTATTGATAGCCAAGTCCTAAATGTCCGCCAATAAAAAAGCCTGTGTGTATAGTTTGTAAACCACAACCGGCGTATGTTTTAAAATTGTTGAAATTCTGTATGTCGGTTATTTTCATATATTTGTAATAATTCAATCCATCCTCTTGGAAGGGTGCGTAGTCATGGTATTCATAACCAACGTGATGGTATGAATAATTTACTCCTGCAAGAAAATAGAGAAAATTTCTATGCAAGAAAAATTTATAACTCAAATCAATTCCGGCTCCTTTCTGCGTTTTTACATTGTATTCGTTTCGGTAGTAATAGTCGTCATAATAATAATCATAACAATACATGCAAAAATCAGAGTAAGAACTGCTTACTCCGGGGAAAAGATAGGCGGTAGGCGCTATTTGCAGCCATTGTCTTTGTGCAATGCGCATCCCGAAGTCAAATTTCAATCCGCCGTCCATCATCAGCGTGAAAGGGTAAAAACCTACGGCATACTTTTTTGTTAAAGACCTTTGATACTTATCTTCTCTTACCGCTTTTTTAAACTCTTTTACAGATTCTTCAAAGCGAACTCTATTTAGCTGTATCTCTAATCGATCTTGCCTAAGTTGCTCACGTGTCAAAACTTTATCGTCTTGTTGATTTGGTCGGTCTCTTCTTTCGTTAAAACCTTTCCTGTATTCCCTTACAGATTCTTGATAAATAATTCTATTCATTTTCATCTCCTCTTGTAAACGCAGTCTTTCCTCTCGTGCTTGCTCTAATGCGTTCTCTTGTTTCAATGCTTTTTCATTCACTTTCTTTTCCGAACTATTTTCTTGCGAAAAAACGGAAAATGCGGAAAACGAGATGAATAAAGTTATCCCAAATAATTTTAGTATCGTGTTCATTTTTTTATTTTTCAACCGTTATTTTACTTAAAAACTGAATCTCTTCCCCGTTATAGTCAAACTGATAAAATCCGTCTTTTCCAATTAACAGTAAAATACCGTCTCTTGGAATAACGTCATAAGCATCAATGCCGTTTGCTTCCGTATAGGACAAATCGCCAATCCATTTTGGCGAAACAGGATTGTTTATATCGAAAATTTTCACGCCTCTGTCGCAAACGAAAAGTTTATTCCTTTTACCGTCAACGCCTAAACCTTGAGGTGAATACATCTCAGCCTCTTTCTGTAAAACAGGATAAGAGGGGTTGGAAATATCATATATAAGCAATTGGTTTGCGCCTCGGTTGCAGCGTGTGGTTTTCGTGTTGAGTGTAACGTAGGCGTAATTTCCGGAAGCCACCACCGGATCGCAACTGCGAATGTGGGAAGTGAACGAAAGAAACTGCGGGAGAGACGGACTTTTGATGTCATAAATATACAATCCGGTCTCGGAACCGATAAACAATAGCGTATCCATTGTAAAAATAGTTTCAACGCCAACATCCAACTTCTGATCTCTTGCTGTTAAATAGAACGGTTGTGCGGCATTTTCCACGTCAAACAACTTCAATGTACGGTCATCTACTACATAGAGAATGTTTTCTTTAATCGAAAAACGCGCCATAGAACCGCCTTGTCCGTTCAGAAAATCGCTTCCGCCATCACTTTGCATGTCAGATGCACAGGCAGACAATAGAAAAATGCCTGCCGCAAATAGCCATATATTTTTTATTTTATTGAATTTCATAATCTTGAAGTGTTATAATTACTTGGTAATTTCATTCCAACCTACTAAAATTAACCCTTTCGAACGTTCTCCATATCTGTAATGGAAATATCCTGCCGGTGAGGGTGTTTCGGGAAGTACGCCTTTGAGGCGTTGTGTTACTTGTTTGCTTTCCAAGTCGAAAGCGACCAAATCCACGGCATTGTCCACATACAAAATATTCTCTTTTACCGCCATATCTACACAACCCGGAACAAGGATAAATCCTTCGTTAACAGGTTTTTTTGGATTACTGTTGTTGATAACGTGCACGCCTTTAAATAACTCATTTACATAGATGTAATCACCTTTGCAATAAATTTTACCCGGATTTTTCAGCGGACGATTTTCATTGATGTATTTTACCGATTGCTCCAGATCCGCCCGTGTCATAAAAATCGGTTCCCACTCTTTTTGTCTCTCTTGCGATGAAAATGAGGTTGTTAAAAAGAATATCGCCGTCAACGAGCATATAAAAAGGAATAATGTCTTTCTCATTGAATGATTTTTTTTTATTAATGTTGTTTGTAAATCCTATCTCTTTGTCAAATTTTATCTCAAAAAAACTTTGTAAATATAGTACAAATATTCTGCATATATGATTTTTTTTTGCCGTTAATTTTTCTTTTCTAAAGAAAAATGAAGTATATTTGTAACCTAAATTTAAGTATCGCTTTTTGTTAAAATCAACATATATCTAAATAATTGTTTAGATGAGGATTAGTAGTAAAAGTCTCACAATAGCTATTTTTTTGCTTTTTCTTGTAAGTTCCTGCGTAACTACGAGGAAAGTTCGTTATCTGCAAGAACCGGGGTGTGTTATTCCCAGTTATGAAGAAATGTTAACTCCGGATGATTATAAAGTGCAGGTATTGGACGAGTTGTACATTCGCGTTATAACGTTGGATAAGGAAATGAGCGAACTTTTCAATTTGGCTTCCGGCGGAGCTAATTTTTCCGGTGGGGCTAATGTTAGTTCTTCTTTTCCCGGTTACAATTCATATACCGTAGGTGATCAGGGAACAATTATTTTTCCTTTTGTTGGAGAAATTTACGTTGTCGGACAAACAACAAGAGAAATCAAAAAAACAGTCACAGAGGCTCTCTCCCCGATGTTGAATGAATTATCGGTAGATGTTCAGTTGATGAATAGCTATTTCAGTATTTTGGGAGATGCTAGAAATGGACGTTTTGCCATTACTAAAGAACGTTTGAATATTTTTCAGGCATTGGCATTAGGTGGGGACTTGGATGATTTTTCAGACAGAGCACATATCAAGATTATTCGTCAAAAACCGGAAGGTGCTGTTGTATACACGTTTGATGTGCGCAGTAAAGATATTATTGATTCGGAATTTTATTACGTTCAACCGAATGATGTGATTTATGTTCAATCGTTCAACGGACAATTTTTTGGTTTAAATTCGTTTACGACCCTTTTCTCGGTAGTTTCGTCCATTATTTCATTGACATTTATATTCATTCGGTTTGGGAATGTTTTTTAAATATAGAGTAGAAAAAATATGATGCGTCTTTTCAAATATATAATTTTGCTTTTTTTGTTATCTTCTTGTACGATAAACAAGTACACCCGATTGTTGCAAGAAAGTGATCGGTTGCCGCAATATGCGAAAGCGGAAATGGAACGTTACCGGATTCAAGTAGATGATGAGGTACGCGTGCGGGTGCTTTCGATGAACAAAGAGGTGGCAGATATTTTTAATGCAGGAAATAGTAATAGTACGGGGACTGCATACAGGGTGTATACGGACGGAACTATTGATTTACCCTTTATCAGTGGTATTCATATTGAAGGACTGACGCTTTCGGAAGCGAAAGCAAAAATTCAGGAACGAATAAAAACGTTTATCATAGATGCGGAAGTGATTGTCGCATTGAGTAATAATTATTTTTATGTGTTAGGCGATGCGGGAAGAGGCGGATTTATGCTTTATAAAGAGAAGATTACCATCTATCAGGCATTGGCTATGAGCGGGGGGATACACAAGGTCGGTAACAAAAAGAATGTATATATAATGCGAAAAGATGCGGAAGGAAAAACGCAAGTCCGGCATTTTGATATCCGTACCATAACGGTATTGGATTCGGAATTTTACTATATCCAGCCGAATGACATTATTTATGTGCCGCCTGCGGGCGAACGTTTTTTCAGGTTGGATTCATTTGCCGCGATTGTGGGTGTGATTTCGACTTCATTCTCTTTTTTCTTCCTAATATATGGGATAACAAAAATGTAATTTAAGTAGCGTATGAATAACGAAAACAGACGTAACGATGTCTTTACGGAAGACGATTCCTCTTTTGACCTGTTAGGGTGGGTGATGAAGATACTGCGTTATTGGTATCTTTTTGTCATCTCCTTAGCAATTGCCTTGGGAGCCGCATACATAAAAAATAAAAGTTGGAAACCGAGATATAAAACAAGCGCCAGAATTATTTTGGGAGAAGGCGAAAATAATTTTATTACTCCTGAATATAATTTTATGCAAGGGTTTGGTGGACCTTCTTCGTCCCGAAATATGGGAAATCAGTTGCTTTTGTTCCGTTCCCGAAATCTGATCTCCCGTACTATCGATCAATTGGATCTCACGGTAGATTACTACACAAGAGGTCGTTTTAAAACCAATTATTTGTATAAAATTTCCCCGGTAGAGATTTTTAACTATACAACTAAAGAAGGCGGATATGGACGTGAATTTACGATCGTTTCGCAAGATAAGAACTCTTTTAAAATTGTTCTTGACAAGGACGGAGGAGTTGAGTATGAGGTAAAGGCGATGTATGGAGTTCCGGTAGAAACGCCTTATTTTGTAGCGACCGTAAGGCGATTGAGCGATTTCAATAACAATATTTACTTCCGTTTTCGAGATCCGGTCAGTTTGGAAAATGACTTCTTTGGTCGTTTGGTGCTTACGCCGCAAGAACGTACTTCTGTGGTCGAAGTGTCTTTGCATGGAGAAAATACGAAGAGAGATGAAGACTTTATCAATGAAATTTGCTTGCAATATCAGGCATTCAATTTGGAGAGGAAGAATGATGCGGCTATAAAAACAATTGCTTTTATCGATGAGCAATTGGGATACTTATCCGATTCATTGGTGAATACGGAAGAAAAAATGAGAAGTTTCCGTAGTCAGAGCGGAATTATCGACCTTTCTTCCTATGCCGGACAATTGATCACCAAAGGCTCTACTATTGAGTCGGCAATTACTGCATTGAACTTGAAAGAGGCTTATCTGAATTACTTAACGCAGTACTTGGACAGTAATGTGAAAAACAACGACATTATGATGCCTTCCGGAATGGGGGTAAATGATCCTGTATTGATTACGTTGGTGGTCGATTTGATGAAAATGAATGAGAAAATATCTCAGATAGGAGAAATGAACCCGTATTATCCGATTTATACTAAGCAACTTGATGATTTGAGAGTCCGTATGTATGAGGTACTTAAAAATATGAAAGCGACGCTGGAAATCGAAAAAAAGGATTTAGCAAACAGGCAAAAAGAACTAAGTTCGGGTATCGTCTCTTTAACAGATAAGGAAAGAGTAATGCAAAACATACAAAGACATTACAAAATTAACGAAAATTATTACAACTTCCTTTTGCAAAAAAGAGCGGATGCTCAAATTAAGAAAGCATCTAACTCTCCCGACAACATTATTTTGGATAGTGCGCGTTCAAGCGGAGCAATCAATGCCGGTGATAAGAGCAAAGTTTACTCTCGTTATCTTTTGATAGGATTGGTTATACCGTTGATTTTTGTTGTGTTGAGAACTTTCTTGGATAATACAATCCGGACAAAAAGAGATATTGAAAAAGTTGCTCCTTTTCCAATTATAGGAACTACTTTGTTGACTTCTTTCAAAGAACGATTACCGGTATTGGGACATCCGAAATCATTATTTACGGAAAAGTTCAGAGAGATTCGTACACGGATTGAATTTACAGCTCAAAAAACAAAAGGAATTTCGGTTACAATAACCTCTACTGAGCCGGGAGACGGAAAAACATTCTTGTCAGCCAATTTAGCGGCAGTATATGGTTTTAGTTCCAAAAAAACGCTGCTTATTGATATGGACTACCGGCGACCAAGTCAATCCAGATTGTTGGGAGTACAGAAGGAAAAAGGTATATCCAACTATTTAATCGGTCAAGTCTCGTTGGAAGAAATATTGGTAAAAGACGAATCTTTCAATTTTGATTTTCTACCTGCCGGTACGGTTCCTCCAAATCCGGGCGAATTAATAAAAATGGAAAAACTGCATCAATTATTGGATGAATTGAAACAAAAGTATGATTACATTATCATAGATACGAGTCCTATTGGTTTGGTATCAGATGGATATACGATTGCCGGAATGGTTGATTTGATGCTTTTCGTGGTACGTCAAAACAAGACGAACAAGAAGTTCTTTAAAAATACGATCACCCAGTTGAAACAGGATGGTTTGAATAATGTAACTGTTATTATGAATGGTGCGGATAATTCTTCCGGATATGGATATAATTACGGTTATTCCCGTTATTACGGATTTTGGAAGAGAAGTTCTTATCATACGGACAGAGCGGGATATTATGCGTCAGAGTATTTTGATGGCGAACGCTCTGAGGACGCGGGACGTTATTTTTCCCATTCAAAAAAAAGAAAAAAAAGAAAAAATACATAAACAATGAAAGTAGATAAAGATATAAAAATTGCCATTATTGGTCTTGGCTATGTAGGGCTTCCGTTGGCAATCGAATTCGGAAAAAAATACAAGGTATTGGGTTTCGATATTGACCACGAGCGCATTGAAGAATTAAAAAAAGGAGAAGATCATACGCTTGAAGCCGATATTGAGGTATTGAAAGAAGTAATAAAAAATGCTGAAAACAAGGAAAATAACGGATTGTCTTTTTCCGATAACGAGGAAAGTTTAAAGGAATACAATTATTTTATCGTAACTGTTCCTACTCCGATTGACCGTTTCAATAATCCCGATTTAACACCGCTTTTATCTGCAAGCCGAACAATCGGAAAGGTATTGAAATCCGGCGATATTGTGATTTATGAATCAACTACTTATCCGGGCTGCACGGAAGAGGATTGTGTCCCTGAATTAGAAAGGCATTCCGGATTGAAATTCAATATAGATTTCTATTGCGGCTATTCTCCCGAACGCATTAATCCAGGCGATAAAGTGAACACTTTGGTGAAAATAAAAAAAGTAACCTCCGGTTCTACGCCTGAAATTGCCGATCATATAGATGCTTTGTACGCATCTATCATCCAAGCCGGTACGCATAAAGCGCCGAATATAAAGGTCGCAGAAGCCTCCAAAGCGATCGAAAATGCACAGCGAGACGTAAACATCTCCTTTGTAAATGAATTAGCATTGATTTTCGAGCGAATCGGTATTGACACCAACGATGTGTTGGAAGCTGCCGGAACGAAATGGAACTTCTTGAAGTATAGCCCCGGATTGGTTGGCGGACATTGTATCGGTGTTGATCCGTACTATTTGGTGCATAAGGCAAAATCGGTTGGATACCATTCGGAAGTGATTCTTTCCGGTCGTCGGGTAAACAATATGATTGCCGATTTTATCGCTAATAAAATTGTGAAATTGTTAATTCAAGAAGGTTACAGAATTAAGGGATCAAATGCTTTAATTATGGGTATCACGTTCAAAGAAAATTGTCCGGATACTCGTAACACGAAAGTGATAGAAATTTATCGAGAGTTGTCCGAATTTGGATTAAATGTGGACGTTTGGGATCCATTGGCAGAAGAAGAAAAAGTAAAAGAAGAATATGGATTACCGCTTTTGAAAGAGATTGACCCGAACAAAAAATACGAAGTAATCATTTTGGCGGTAGCGCACGATGAGTTTAAAAAATTTGATTTCCATAAATATAAAAAAGACGGTACGATTATCTACGATGCTAAAAATTTCGTAGATAGAGATATTGTAAATGCACGATTATAATTAATAATTAAAAAATTAATAATTAATAATTTAAGGACTGATTTCGTACAATTGTTAATTATTGATGATTAGTTGTTAATTATTAACTATTAATTAAAAATGAAGTATTTATCAGACCTTATTGTAAGTAAAAACGAAAAACTCAACAATAATTATGTCTTATTAAAACTGACAACGGCAGAGGGAAAGCTTCCCGAAATGCACGCCGGACAGTTTGTTGAAATTCGCGTGGACGGTTCGTCTACAACGTTTTTACGTCGTCCGATTTCCATTCATTTTGTGGATAAATCCCGGAATGAACTTTGGTTATTGATTCAGCTGGTGGGAGACGGAACTCGGAAATTAGCCGAACTGCGAGAAGGCGACAATTTGAATCTTATTTTTCCACTTGGAAATACGTTTGGTGAACCACAAAAGGATCAAAAAAATCTGTTGCTTATCGGGGGTGGGGTAGGGATTGCACCGCTTTTGATGTTGGGTGCCGAATTGAAAGAAAAGGGATATGAACCTCATTTTCTGTTGGGTGCGCGTTCACAAACAGATTTGTTGCAGTTGTCTGAATTTACAAAACAAGGAAAACTATATACTACAACCGAAGACGGAACGTTTGGGGAAAAGGGATATGTGACGAATCACACCGTTTTATCCGAAAAAAAATGGGATAAAATTTACACCTGCGGTCCAACGCCGATGATGAAAGCAGTTGCTTCTTTTGCCGTGAAAAACGGGATTGATTGCGAAGTTTCGCTTGAAAATACAATGGCTTGCGGCATTGGAGCTTGTCTCTGTTGCGTAACCGATACCAAAGAGGGGCATAAATGCGTGTGTACAGATGGTCCGGTATTTAATATAAATGAGTTGAAATGGCAAATTTAACGACAAATATAGGAAATTTGCGGATGAAAAATCCGGTTATGACCGCTTCCGGAACATTTGGATACGGCGAGGAGTTTTCCGATTTTATGGATATAAGTAGAATTGGCGGGATTATCGTAAAAGGTACCACGCTGAATCACAGAGAGGGAAATCCTTATCCGAGAATGGCTGAAACGCCTTCGGGTATGTTGAATGCCGTAGGCTTGCAAAACAAAGGCGTTGATTATTTCGCCCAACATATCTATCCGAGAATCAAGGATATAGATACCAATATGATTGTAAATGTATCCGGTTCTACAATTGAAGATTATGTGGCAACTGCCGAAAAAGTCAACGCATTGGATAAAATTCCGGCAATTGAATTGAACATCTCTTGCCCTAATGTAAAACAAGGTGGTATGGCATTTGGCACCTCTTGCACTTCGGCAACGAATGTGGTTGAGGCTGTCCGGAAAGTCTATAATAAAACGTTGATTGTCAAACTTTCGCCTAATGTGTCGAATATTGCAGAAATCGCTTTGGCGGTAGAAGCAGCCGGTGCGGATAGCGTTTCGTTGATAAACACCTTGTTGGGAATGGCGATAGATGCCGAAAAAAGAACCCCGATTTTATCAACCATTACCGGAGGATTGTCCGGTCCTTGCGTGAAGCCGGTTGCCCTCAGAATGGTGTGGCAAGTGGCAAAAGCCGTTAAAATACCGGTCATCGGATTGGGTGGAATTATGACGGCTACTGATGCGATTGAATTTTTATTAGCCGGCGCAACTGCCGTTCAAATAGGAACTGCCAACTTCATTGATCCAACCACCACCGTCAAAGTGGCAGAAGGAATCAACGATTACTTGGAACGCCATGGTTTGAAATGCGTAAGCGAATTAGTCGGCAAACTAAAAGACGCGCCTATCACTAATCACTAAATAACTTAATCACTATATAACGTGAAGAAATTTTTTGTCATTACAGCAGTTTTGGTATTTCTTGGTTTTTTGACGTTTTCATTTACTCTGTTTAATAGAACAACTCAGCTAAACACAACAGCGACGGAAGAAAAAAAAGAAGAGCGTTGGCATTTGGAGAAAATCGACCATTTTGAAATTATGTCCATTGCTCAAACCGGAACCCCTTTTTCGGATGCGCAAAAGGCTCTTTTTTTGAAAAAAATACGCTACGAATCATTACCGGTGAGCGCAGAGTTCCATTTTGAAAATACCTCTTCATTGGGAAAACCGAAGGCAATAACTTGCAAACTCGTGTATAAAAACATCGAAATTGAACAACTGATTTCCGATTTATGCGTTTTGTACGAAGATTCTCTTTTTAAATCTTCCGGTATTTTTTCTTTCAATCTTTCCAATTCAAAAACCACCGGTACGGAGCAGGAAATAGTAGAATTTTTAAAAGCATTCCCTTCAGATAAACAAATAAAATATTCGATAAAACCGGTCTATCAAGCAGAACTACACGGTACACAACAAGGTTGGATTAATTTGTATGAATGAGTCAGATTGCTTCTATAACATGGAATCCTTGGCACGGTTGCAGCAAATTGAGTGAAGGTTGCCGGAATTGCTACGTCTATCGCATTGACGGCAGGCACGGAAGAGACAGCTCCGAAATCAAACAAACCGCTAATTTTAATTTACCCATAAAAAAGAAACGAACGGGAGAATACAAAATTCCTTCGGGAACGTTGGTATATACCTGTTTCAGTTCCGATTTTCTGTTGAACGAAGCTGACAAGTGGCGACCGGAAGCTTGGAAAATGATGCGTATCCGGAGCGACCTTCAATTCCTTTTTATCACAAAACGTATTGACCGATTGCAAGACTGCCTGCCCGAGGATTGGGGCGACGGATACGAGAATGTGACGATTTGTTGCACCGTTGAAAATCAGGATAGAGCCGACTATCGTCTTCCCATTTACAAGGCAGCACCCGTCAAGCACAAGATGATTATTTGCGAACCGCTTTTGACTCGGATAGATCTTTCGCCCTATCTCGGCGATTGGGTAGAAAAGGTTGTAGCAGGCGGAGAATCTGGAATGGAGGCACGAGTTTGCGATTACGATTGGGTGCTGGAAATCAGAAATTTATGCGTAAAACAAAATATTTCATTTTGGTTCAAGCAAACAGGAACTAAGTTTGTGAAAGACGGAAAATTTTATTTCATAAAACGCCAGCTTCAACATACACAAGCAAGAAAAGCCGGAATAAATTTTAACCCGTAAAAGAATGAAATCAGTAAAAGTAGGAGAGGAAGTTTGTCGGTTGTTTCCCGATTTGACATTAGGTGTTATCGAATGTTCGATAGTAAATACACCTTCATCGGAAATGTTGTGGGACGAAATTAACACGTTAAAAGAGAGTATAAAATCTACCCATACGATAGAAACAGTCAATAAACGTCCGGCAATAGCGGCTACCCGGCAAGCATACAAAATCTTTGGAAAAGACCCTAATCGTTACCGACCTTCGGCAGAGGCTCTTTGCCGGAGAATATTGCGCGATTTAGAGTTGTATCAAGTCAACACGGCTGTCGATTTGATTAACTTAATTTCTATTCAAACCGGTTATTCTATTGGCGGATTTGATGCGGATAAAATCGTCGGACAGGAAATTACATTAGGAATAGGTCGTGAGAATGAATCTTTTGAAGCCATTGGTCGTGGTCAATTAAACATTTCCGGATTACCCGTTTACCGCGACGAAATCGGCGGAATTGGTACTCCCACAAGCGATAATGAACGAACAAAATTAAGCCTTTCGACTACTCGTTTGTTGATGATTGTCAATGCTTATTCGGGAAAAGAAGAGTTGAAAGAGGCGGTGGATTTTTCGGAATCGTTGTTGAAGAAATATGTGAATGCGGCGAATATACAGAGAAGAATAATTTTATAACCGCAATATTTTATTTTTGGTATGACGGTTTCCGTAGGGGCGTATTGCATACGCCCTATTTATACACCATTGTTAATTTTGAGATTGTTTGTGATTTCGAGGAATATGTAAATAGGGCGTATGCAATACGCCCCTACGGTATGCGGCATTTTAATATCTATGAATTATTTTGAAATGTTTCAATATTTTCAATTGACCTTACAATCCCCAACTCTAATCCACGAAGTCGCCCGATACGTAAATTTCTGGCAGGTCGTTATCCGCCCGCACGCCGAATGAACCGGCACAGAAGCAAAGACCGTTGGAACGATTCGGAACAACTTCCCGTAATTTCAGAAAATGGCTCTCCGTACTCAAAATACGCGGCAATCCCAATGTGGAAAAAGAAGGGTCGTCTACGTGAATTACCAGCCGTACACCAACCTCATCGGCAATTGGCGTAATGCCCCATTTAATTACATTGTTTCCGCCACAAACCCAGCATTTTTTTATTCATATCTATAAAATTGAAAACGGTTTCAATTTATACAACTGAAACCGTTTATCTATAATAGTTTGAATACTATTTTACCAACCATTTTTGACCATTATACGTTTTTCAAACATCTTATTGAACAACAATCTCTATCCGTCTGTTCGTCAACCGGTTTTCCTCGCTCGTGTTTGGTACAAGCGGTTGAGTGTCGCGTTTGGAGGCGATTCCGATGATGCGGTCTTCGGAAATACTTCTTGAAAGCATATAGGCTCTAGCATTTCTAGCACGTTGCAAGCCTATTATTTCATTGATTTCGGGACCTCCGAGGTCGCAAGTATGACCGTAAATGAATACATCCAAATCGGGGAATTGAAGCATAAGGTCAATTTTTACGTCCAATTGTTGTCTTTGCGCATTGGTTAGTTCGGTTCCCATTAGCGCATAACTTCCTATTGGTTGCCGGATGATGTTTATTGCATGCCCTCTTACTGCTACTTGTCTACTTCCCAATAAAAGAATCAAGTCCATTTCAGGGTTTGCTGCTCGCAGTCTTGCTGCTGCCTCTGCTTCTTCCCGCGCTGCTCTTTCTTCGGAGAATCGGAGATAAGCTTCTTCATAGGCTCGACGATAGACCTCTTCGGTGGTGACATCAGCGGCATCTGTTACTTCAACAAGTACCTTCTCTTCTGTCTTTTTTCTCTTGCTTTGTCGCTTATTTACGTTTCTTGTTTCAACTACTTCTTCAATAACTATCTTCTCTTCTTTTGCAGCTATTTTCTTTTCTCTTTTAGCTGCAGCCTTCTCCTCTTTGGCTGCTGCTTTCTCTCTTTTAGCCGCTGCTTTTTCTTCTGTCGTTTGTTCGTCATCTTCCGAATCCGCTTTTTTGACATCTTTACCCGCCCCCAAAACAAATTTAACTTTCAAACCTACTGCTAATGGCGAGATTTTGTCGGTAAAGGGCTTTCCTGCAAATTGCGATGATACAAGCGGCGACATATTGGGATTTTCTGCCGATAGCGCGCTTTTTACAAAGGTTTTGTCATTCGCCTTTTGAATGTTATTTAAACCGTAATCAACATAAATACCTGTGTAAAGAGCGTATTTTTCGCGGATTTGCCATTTCATACCCATTTCGGCAGATGCCATTATAGAAACGTTATATGCAACGTCTCTACTGCTGACTGCGTAATCATAAGTTCCGAAACCGAATTGCGGCAGGTCATCATAAGTGCGTCCTTCGGCAGGGAAAAATCCTTTGGTGCTAACGCTGTAATCATTTGTTTTGGCGGTGGCTTTTACCGGAATACCAAACTTTCCACCTATCGCTGCAAAGATTTTATGTTTTCCGTCCGTTTGGTATTGCAACATCAACGGAATGTTGAAGTAAAATGCCCGCAATGCCTCGCTGTATTCGTTAATTGTGAAGGTATAGGTGTAGTTGTCTGCTACAACTGCACCTTGTACATCGTAACGATCCGAGAAGTTTGACAGTTTCGTTTTCGCTTGATAAAGGGCGATTTCTGCGCCTGTTCCCACTCCCCAATTGGGTAAGAAGAAATAGGCGTAATTTAATCCCACCTGCCCGCCGAAACCATTTTCGCGCTTGCCGGCTCTTAAATCGTATTGCAGGGTAGATAGTCCGCCTGCAGCGTGAATGCCGAATTCGTGGCGGCGTTGGTCGCGTTCGTTGCGTTGGTCAAAGTCTTCTTCTTGGGCGAAAACGCTAACGCTGCTCGCTAATAATAGACCAATTGTTATTTTTATTATTTGTTTCATACGAAAATATTTTATTTTTTACATTAATACCTATTTCTTAATTACTTTCACTGTTTCTCCGTTTATTTTTACCAAATATACGCCTTCGGGTAGGTGGCTGATGTTAAATGTTTCATCAGAGCGTATGTCATACGTTCCTACGAAACGACCGTTGGCATCAAATACCTCTACATTCTTCACTTTCAATTCTCCGCTTCCAACTCTCAATTCTCCACTCGTTGGGTTTGGATAAACGGAAATTGCCGATATGCTGCTATGTGATTGTAATTGTATTATTTCGCAGGTGCGAATAGTGCCGTTGATAAGGGCGTAATATCTGCCTGCCTCTTTGGTTTCAATATAACCTTTTGACGGGTCGCGGTCGAGAAGAATACCATTGCGATACCATTCTACGGAGTAAGCCATACCAATGCCCGGAATTTGTGCCGGAACGGTAAGTACGCCCTCGAAGCGGTCATAGTAGGCAATATTTGCCGGAACCGGTTTATCTATCGTGAGGGTGTAAGTTGCCGCTGTGCCGCCTTGCGATGTTACAGTGATGGTGATGATGTTTTTGCCGTAGTTTGGCAAATTGACGATGCGCGGATTTTGTTCTACACCGTTGATAGCTACCATTGCATTTAGGTCGGCTGTTATTACATCAATTTCTACGCTGTTGTTTCCGCATTGCGCCAAGATGCTGAAATTATTATTGCTTCGGTTGGCAGTTTCACCGTCAACAGTTATTCTTTCTACCGAAACATCAATGCTGCGGACAGTCAATGTGCCTCTCACAAAAGTTATTTGATAGTTGTTTCCTGCGGTTAATGTGCCTTGCGTGATGTCACGCGTGCCGACATTAAAATTACTAACCAATAAACTTCCGCTTAATCTGTCACCGGCTACCAAATTACCCGCTGTAATGGTGTAAGCCAACACAGGCGTTTGTCCATATTCAATCGTTTCGTCTATTGCTCTTACGGTAATTGCTCTGGCTGCAATGGTGAAACTTTCGGTTATACCGTTAAGCGTGTAGTTTGCATTGGCAGGGTTGAAACTTGCTGTTGCACTATAAGTACCTGCGTTGGTTTGTTCGCCCGATACGGTTAAGTTTATTGTCCCGGTTACGCCTGCGATGCTTGCCGTTGGTTTTTGCGCTGTGCCATTGTAAGTCAATGCAAGATTTTCCCAATCAACTGTTACCGCCTTGGCAGCAATGGTGAAAATTTCGGTTGTACCATTAAGCGTGTAATTTGCATTGGCAGGGCTGAAACTTGCTATGGCGCTGTAAGTGCCGGCGTTGGTTTGCTCACCCAACACGGTTAAGTCTATTGTTCCGGTTGCGCCTACGATGCTTGCCGTTGGTTTTTGCGCTGTGCCATTGTAAGTCAATGCAAGATTTTCCCAATCAACTGTTACCGCCTTGGCAGCAATGGTGAAAATTTCGGTTGTACCGTTAAGCGTGTAATTTGCATTGGCAGGGTTGAAACTTGCTGTTGCCCTGTAAATACCTACGTTGGTTTGCTCGCCCGATACGGTTAAGTTTATTGTTTCGTTTACACCTGTAATACTTGCCGTTGGTTTTTGTGCCGTACCGTTGTAAGTCAATGCGAGATTTTCCCAATCAACTGTTACGATTTTAGGTGTAATGACAAAATCTTTTGAAACAAAAGTAATATTATAATAATTGTGTGTCAAATTACCTTGATTGATTGGATAATTGCCAACATTTTCGCCTGCTGTTCTGCCCAATACACCTGTTAACAGGTCGTTGTTTATCAATGTACCCGAAGTTATTGTATAAGTCAAAACCGGGTCAACGTTACCGAATATTTTTGTTTGATTATCATTGGCGGTCACAGTAATTGGACGTTTCGCTACCGCCGAAATTGGGGTTGATACCAAACTGTCTGCATAATTCGACGCCCAAACGGTGAGTGTGATTGTATTGCCGATGTCTTCAGCTGCAAGAATATAGATGTTGCTTGTACCGACTACGGTGGTGCCGCGTTTCCATTCATACGAAATATTACCGAGCGGTGCCGCAGAGGTAATACCTGTGAGATTTGCCCCAATAGTTTCACCGTAAGTGGCTGCGCCTGTGATGCTAACCACGCCTGTAAGGACTGCTCTTGTGGCAGGGAATTGATAGGAGAGCGTAATTGCGTTTCCGGTGTTGTTTGTTGTTGTTGCAGTATGTCCGTTGATGGTTGTGGTGGTGATTCCGGTGAAGGTGTAACCGTTATTGGCAGTAAGCGTAACTCTGGCGGTGTATTGTTTGCCGCCTTGGAACGGGTTGTCGCTTGGTGTCCACATTACGGAACTGATGGTGAAATTACCTGTGCCGGAAGCAGTTATGTTTGGCGTAGCGCCGGTTACCGGAGCGGTAACGGTGATTGCTGCGTTTGTAATTACGGCAGGATTAACTCTTATGGCATTTGTTTTTGCCGAATAGCCGCTGCTTGATATTTCTATTTCTGTGCCGTTGTGCGACATATTCAGAATAGTGCCGTTTGCAGGGTTTGTAGTGATGTTTTTAGCTGCGAAATCGGCAAATTCAACGGTTTCGTTCGTACCATCATTGTACAACAGTTTTATTGCGACTCCTGTTAAATCAAGCAATTCTCCGGTGGTATAGGTCAATTTTGCAGGTTGTGCAAGAATCTGAATACCTGTAATGGCAGCTGCACTTGTGGCAGGGAATTGATAGGAGAATGTAATTGCGTTGCCGGTGTTGTTTGTTGCCGTTGCAAGCTGTCCGTTGATGGTCGCGAGGGTCGACTCTACGAAAGAGAAATTGCTATTAGCGGTAAGCGTAACTGTGGCAGTGTATTGCTTATTGCCTTGGAACGGGTTGTCGCTTGGTGTCCATGTTACGGAGCCGATGGTGAAGTTACCTGTACCGGAAGCGGTTGCGTTTGGCGTGGCGCCGGTTACCGGAGCGGTAACGGTGATTGCAATAGGAGCTTCATTGGTCGTTACCGACAATGGAGCGCTTCTATCAGAGGCGTTGGTACTGGCAGTTTCAGCTATCCGTTGGTAGAAAGAGTAATTTGTATCCGGAGTTAAACCGGTAAAAATGTTGCTTGACTGCCATGTACTGCCGTTTCTGGAATATTCATAACCGGCAATATTTGTTAGCGTTACGCTGTTGTATGTTTTTGATACAAGGGTTGGGGCAGCGGGTGGGGCAGGGGTGGCTTTCGCTACCGGTAAAGTAGGGTTTGATACCAAGCTGTCGGCATAATTCATCGCCCAAACGGTGAGTGTGATCGTATTGCCGACATCTCCCGCTGTAAGAATATACATATTGCTTGTGCCGACTACGGTAGTACCACGTTTCCATTTATATGTAATATCGCCGAGCGGAGGATCAGAGGTAATGCCTGAGAGATCTCCCCTAAGTATTTCGCCGTAGGTGGCCGTACCTATAATGCCAACCGTACCCGTAAGGGATGCTGCGATTGTGGCAGGGAATGTATAAGAGAGCGTAACCGCACTGCCTGTGTTGCTTGTTGCCGTTGCAGTCTGTCCGTTGATGGTTGCGGTGGTCAATCCGGTGAAGGTGTAATTGCTATTGGAGGTAAGTGTAACTCTGGCGGTATATTGTTTGCTGCCTTGGAATGGGTTGTCGTTTGGTGTCCACGTTACGGAACCAACGGCGAAATTACCTAAACCGGAAGCGTTCGTGTTTGGCGTAACACCGGTTACCGGAGCAGTAACGGTGATTGCTGCGTTTGTAATTACGATAGGGTTAATAGTCAGGGCATTCGTTTTTGCCGAATAGCTTTCGCATGTTATTACTATTTCTGTGCCGTTGTGCGACATATTCAGAGTAGTGCCGTTTGCTGGGCTTGCGGTAATGTTTTTGGCTGCGAAATCGGCAAATGTAACGGTTTCGTTCGAGCCGTTGCTGTATAACAGTCTTACAGAGATTCCAGCTAAATTAAGTGATTCACCGGCGGTATAGATCAACTTTGCAGGTTGTGTAATAATCTGAATACCCATAAGGGTTTGCGTACAATCAATATTTTGATATTGGAAAAATGGGTAAGTTTTACCCTCGCAGATAGCCCACACGCCTGTGTTTGGGGTAAAATTCCAATTGGCAGGGGCAGTTGTGAAAGTGCTTTGGGCTTTCATTTGGGCGGTGGTTCTTGGTTCGCCTTTGCCAGTGTCGCTTTGTCCGCTTGTTGTGCGGTCGTAGAACGAGTTGATAATGGTAGAACCAAAATCATTGTTTCCTGCCAATCCGCCAATATCAGTACCTACTCCGCCGACAACTCCTGCTGAGTAACAGTTGGTAACGGTAGAACCAAAATCATTGTTTCCTACCAATCCGCCGACATAATTTACTCCTGTTACATTTCCTGTTGCGTAGCAATTTTCAGCAATTACTTTATGAAACACTCCTGTAAAACCGCCAATATAACTTCCTATTCCTGTTATTGTTGCTGTTACATTTCCTGCGGCGCTACAATTGGTAACATATATATTACCAAGCGAAGTTGTTATTGCTCCAGCAAAACTGCCGACCAGCGCTGTTCCGTTTACATTTACGTTAGAATAACAGTTTCTAATGGATGTTTCGCCTAAGATTTGTCCCATTAAACCGCCGACATAATTTTTTCCACTTACATTTCCTGTTGCGTAGCAGTTGGTAACGGAAGAATTTTCATTGTATCCAACCAAACCGCCTACATTATAATCGCCTCCTTTTACTTCGTTACCTTCTGCAATTCTCACGCCAACATTGCTTATGGTTGCCCCTTTTGTATTTCCGAACAAACCGACATTATCAGATATGCGATTTATCCACAAACCATTGATTCTATACCCTGCACCGTTGAAGTTACCCGAAAATTGTGCACCGCTTTCTCCTATTGGCAACCAGCCCGAAGCGCCCCATTTAGCATAACCTGCGCCGGTGCTTGCAAGGTATCCGGTCAGGTCAATATCATTCATTAAAATAAATGACTTGTCCAAATGATTTCTGACTTGGTCTAACTGCTCTGCCGTACATATTCGGTATGGGTCTGAGGATGTACCCGCACCTCCGCAGAAAGTTTGTGACTGCGCTACCGTTGCTGCTGTGAGCAAAAGACCGGCGATAATTGTTCTTTTGATGAAATGTTTCATAATATTTGATGTTTTTTATTTAATTTCTGATGATGATATAAAAAGTGTTTTATTGTAAAAAATTGGTAATCAAAGCCTTTGTTATCCTAACTACCAAGGTTCAAATATATAAAAAATAAGGTGAAAAATCATACAAAAAATAAAATTATTTATACAAGAACTGTGGTCGTCAATTTATCGGAGATTATGCGTTGAATTATGAAGGTTATCATTCGTACTTGATGCAGAATATATTACAATGTTTTGGAGATAATTTTGCGGGACGATTTTTTTTTACTCCGAACTGCGCCTATCGGCTTATAAGGGTTATCAAAATATAAGTCCTGCCATGATAAATTACTATCTTATTTTTACACGTTATATAGTTTTAAAAAAACAAACATATACAATTTTGTATATATGCAATTTTGTATATATATTTGTTGCGAAATTTAAAATACAAGAAATGTGAAAAATATTACAGGACAAATTGTTATTGGAGATGATTTCTTTGGTAGAACGAAGGAAAGAGAGGAAGGATGGGAATTAATCAAAAAAAGAACATCTCTAATACTTGCTGATTCGCGTCGCGTTGGTAAATCGTCTTTCGCGTATAAAATGAGGGAAAGAGCCGAACAAGAAAAATGGAATTATGTTTTTTGCAATATGCAAGGTTGTAGGAACGAAGAAGCATTATACAATAAATTTATTACCGAATTAGAAAGAAACAGCCAATATAAAAAAATAGGAAAGAAGTGGAAATTAGAAGAAATAGAAGTATCGCCTGAGGCAATGACTTTTCGTGCTGTTGCATTAAAATGGAAACGACAAAGCAAGAGCAACAACATTTATAATAATTTAGAAGAAATACTTGACCATACGAAAGATACATTGATTGTTTTTGACGAATTAATCATCTTTCTAAATAAATTGAAAGGAGAAAACAATGAACGCTTAAAAGATGCTGTTCTTTTTCTGGATTGGCTTGAGGCTATAAGAAATGTGCCTAATAGCAAAATTCGTTGGATTTTATGCAGTTCGTTAAGTATTGATAAATTTTTATTAGACCATAAGATAGAGGGAAAAATGAAAGGTATGCACAGATTCCTGATTGGCGAATTAAAAGACGGAGAACCTACCGGTTTTATAGACGCATTGGCAAAATCAAAGAATCTTATTTTTTCAGAAGAATCGAAACAATACACGTTAGATAAATTGGGTTGGCATCTACCTTATTTTATACAGTTGTTATTTTCAAAATTACCAAAATCTGATAAAAACATCCATATATCTACCGAAACTATTGAAAAAGCATATCAAGAATTACTTGCCGAGGCAGAAAAACAAAAGCACTTTATAACTTGGGTTAGACATTTGGATACCTACTCCAAAGACGAAGGAAAATGTGCACACATCATATTGAAAGAATTATCAACACGGCAGCAAGGTGGTAGTAAAAATGCGTTAGAATTATGGATATTAAGCGTAATAAGAGGGAAAGATGTAGATGAAATCGTAAAAGATTTATTGGAAAAATTGGAACAAGGGGGCTATATTATTCAAAATGAAAATAAAAAATACTTATTCCGCTCTCCGCTTTTAAGAGATTTTTGGTGTAATAAATTTGTAAAAAAGTAAATTATGGAAAAAATAACTTTAAGTCAAATTGGCTTATATAACCCTCGTCGTCAAAACAGCGAATTAACAGAAAAACTGTTTGTCATACGGCAAAAACAATTTGAAATGCTGATGGAAGCAATAGCCGACGAAAAAGAAAACAGCATCCCTCAACACCATATCATTATTGCTCAGCGCGGTATGGGAAAAACGACTATGCTGCACCGCATAGCAATCGAATTGCATAAACCGGAATACAAAAGATTTATTCCGTTGGCATTTCCCGAAGAACAATATGACGTTACCAATCTTGGCGATTTTTGGCTCAATTGCTTGGATGCGTTGGCTGATGCGCTGGAAGAAAAACGCTATAACGGCAAATACGAAACCGATGTAGAGCGCATTGACAGCCAAATAAAAGAACTGGAACTCAATAAAAAATCGGAAGAAACTCCTGCAAAAGCCTACCAATTTTTAATGGAAGTTTGCCGTAAAATAAAAAGACGACCGATTTTGTTAATAGACAATATCGGATTGTTATTCAATAGATTAGACAAAAAAGAACAACATATTTTACGTGCATTATTGAGTGAAAACGGCGCACCTATAGTTATGGGTGCCGGAATTGTTATTTTGCCTTCGCAAACCAACGATAAAGCCGATGTTTTGAAACCCATTACAGATTATGAAGCTCCATTTTACGATTATTTCCAAATTCATCACCTAAAAAAACTGAGTTTTGAGGAATTTCAAGATTTACTTAAAAATTTAGCTACCGTTACACAAACCGATGTTTCCATTATTGACAAAGAAACTCCACGGCTAAAAACATTGCACCAACTTACCGGCGGCAATCCTCGTACAGCCGTGATGCTGTTTAAGTTAATCGTGAAAGGGTTTTCAAAAGAAATTAATGATGATTTAGAGGCGTTACTCGACGAAATAACTCCATTGTACAAAGCGCGTTATGAAGAACTTTCGGAACAAACGCAAATGATTATTGCCTCTATTGCCTTAAATTGGGAACCTATAAATTTAAAAAAATTATCGCAACAATCAGGTTATGGTAACCATCAACTTTCCCCACAATTAAAACGACTGATAGAAGATGGCTGGATAGAAACAACGCCTGCCGAAAAGGCAAAAGGAAACGCCTATTCCATCAGCGAGCGTTTTTTCAATATTTGGTTTTTAATGCGAATGAGTACTCGAAGACATAAACAGGGAGTTAATATTTTGACAAAATTTTTGGAAAGTTTTTATGAAAGTGATTTAGAAAGAGTGGCGAATAATCATTTGTGCAGAGAATATAAATGTGAGAATGATTATTTGTTTGCATTGGCATTAACAAATTCAGAAATGCTTGATGAAGAACTCAGAAATAAAATTGAAAATAAAATTGTATGTTCAAAAAACAGTGATGTTGTACAAAGTGATTATTTGAAAGATGAAATACTTAATATAAACAACAAACAAACTAAAAAAAGAAATCACGCCGCAATTTATGTTAATATGGGAATTGCTTATCGTAATGAAGGTAATTCAGATAATGCTATTGAGTGTTACGAAAAAGCTATTAGATTAAGTCCTGATTTAGCAGAGCCTTATTATAATATGGGGAATGTGTATTATTATGGTAAAGGCAATTATGATAAAGCGATGGAGTATTATGAAAAAGCCGTTGAATTAAAACCTGATTATGCAGAGGCATACAACAATATGGGAAATACATATATTAGTAAATACAATTATGAAAAAGCTATTGAATGTTATGAAAAAGCTATTGAATTAAAACCTGATTTAGTAGAATCTTATTATAACGTGGGAGCTGTGTACTATCTTAGAAGTAATTATAATAAAGCAATTCATTATTCTCAAAAAGCTATTGAATTAAATCCTAATTATGCAGAGGCATATATTGTTATGGGAAATATATATGGAGCAAAATACAATTATGATAAAGCGATCAAGTATTACGAAAAAGCCATTGAATTAAAGCCTGATTATGCAATGGCTTATAACAATATGGGAAATGTGCATTATTATGACAATAATTATGCAAAAGCTATTGAATGTTACAAAAAGGCTATTGAATTAAATATTGATAATGTAAAGGCAAAATCTCAATTACAAAATTTATACCGAGATAAATTAGGAAAAATTTCAGAATCAAAAGAACTATTCAATGAAATAAAAGACAAATTAGAAACAGATGAGTGTTTTTTGCAAGAAACCTTATTTGAATTACACAATCGTAGTGAAAGGATAGCCAAAGATTATTTGTCTAAAGCATTACTAACTGAAAATAAAACAACAGGAAATTGGTGCTATTTTGCCGCAATATGTCTTGACCTGAACTACGGCAAATGGTTCTTGGATATTTTAAAAGAAAAAGGTTTCGATAAAATCCTTTCACCCTATTTTGTTGCCGTTCAAGCATTAGAAATTGAACAAAAAGAGAATAAAGAAAAAGCAGAAATCTATCTCAAAAACAGAGCCATAGAAATCAGCGAGCCGGCAAGGATGATTATGGAGAAAATAAAGAAGTATTAAATTTTGTGTAAATAAATGGTTGTCTCAAAATCGCCAATAGTCGTAAAGAGGTTGGCACTCCACGATTGATGCGCTGCGCCTACTAATGCAGTAAGGATTACAGGAAACCACGCGGCGTGTTGTCCCAACGAAGGCGCAAAATAAATTGCCAACGGCTGGGCGGCAAATTCCAAAACCGGAACAAAGGCAAATATAAGCATTGCCTTCATACGCGCCGCATACGGATTTTGTCCCGAACGATTGATAAATATGGTAGGTATGTAATATTAATTCGTCTTCTTATAACTAACCACCGCCCAAACATTAGAAACCACCGCAAAACCGCACAACGCAAGAATTTGAGGAAAAATGTCCCCAATCGCACTTCCCCGCAGGTAAACGCTGCGCATAATGTCTATAAAATATTTCAGCGGATTAAAAACAGCGATGTTTTGCGCCCATTGAGGCATACTTTTTACGGGGGTAAAAAGTCCGCTCATCAACACAAGTATCATCATAAAGAAAAAAATCACGAACATCGCCTGCTGCATTGTGTTTGAATAATTGGAAATAACCAACCCAAATCCCGAAAGCGCCAAGACATAGATAAGCGCACTTACACAGATAGTTAGCAGGCTGCCCGCAGGGGTAAGTCCGTAAACAAGCCACGCCAAAAGAAAACAAGAGGTAAGCACCACGAAACCGATTATCCAATAAGGAATTAGTTTTGCCAAAATAAAATTGAATTTACTTACAGGTGTAACATTCATCTGTTCAATCGTTCCTACTTCCTTCTCACTCACAATATTAAGCGCGGGTAAAAATCCCGAAATAATAGTAATAAGCATCACCATCAGCGCGGGAACCATAAACACTTTATAGTTCATTTGCGGATTGAACCGGAACTGCGGCATTACGTTGATGACAGGTATAGTGTTTGCCGGACGTGAAGCGGAAATGCCCATTTCGCCACGTAATTCTTCTGCAAATGAAGAAACAATCATCGAAAGATAAGAACTTCCGATAGAGCCTTTCGTTCCGTTTACCGCGTTTGCCGAGATAAGCACAGTGGCGCGTCCTTCCTTGATAATATCCCGTTCAAAATTTGGTGGAATTTCCATAATGATGTCAGCCGAACCATTTTCGATGCTTTCCATTGCCTGCAAATAGGTCGAAGCCGTTCCCTTAAACACGAAATAGCCGGAAGCGGAAGTTTTTTGAATTAAACGTGCGGAATACGGACTATGGTCATTATCAACCACCACGAGATTGATGTTTTTTGTCTCAAAATCGGCTGCCCATGGTAAAACAAGCATCATCACAACCGGCATTACCAACACCAATTTTGGCATAAACGAATTGCGCGTGAATTGTTTAAATTCTTTTTCTATTAGGTATTTCAACATAAGCGTTTTTTATATAATATTAAAAATGTGCCGATTGGCAGAATTGTCTCAAAATAGCGTCATTGAGGCTGTCCTAAAAGTATTTCGTCATTGCGGGCTTGACCCGCAATCCCCTAATAATCAAAGTTGTTTTTGGGGGATTCCGCATCAAGTGCGGAATGACGGACTTTTAGGACAGCCCGCAATGACGAAACACACTTTTTGGCTTTTGATACACCATTATTCTAATCTATATTTAAACTTCTTCAAACTAACTGTTATCAAAATAACCGCCATTCCAAGAAGTATAATTAATTCCTTCATCGCATAAGAGATACTCAACCCCTCAATCATTATCTTTTTCACCGCCGCAATATACCACCTTGCGGGAAGAATGGACGAAATCCATTGCAACGGCAGCGGCATATTTTCAATCGGAAATATCATCCCTGAAAGTATCATCACGGGCATCATCAGCACCATACCCGATGCCAACATCGCCGCCACCTGCGTCTCCACAAGCGACGAAATAAGCAGCCCCAAAGACAACGCTACCAATATGAAAACCAATGAAATAAAGGCAAGCCAAAACAAACTCCCTGCAATAGGCACTTTCAACACAAAAACCGACAACAAAAGTATGGAAATGAGATTGACCGCCGACAATGCAAAGTAAGGAACTGCCTTCGCCAAAATAATCAACAACGGTTTCATCGGCGAAACGAGAAGCACCTCCATTGTCCCGCGCTCTTTTTCCCGGACAATGGAAATCGAAGTCATCATCGCACATATCAACATCAGAATCAACCCTAACACGCCCGGGACGAAATTATAGGCGCTTTTCATCTGCGGATTGTAAAGCAGTTTGACTTGCGGTACAATTTGAAGGGAGATATTTCTCCCCGCCATTAATTCCTGCTGATAGGATGCTATAATGTTATTGGCGTACCCAACCAATATCGTTGCCATATTCGGGTCAGTTCCGTCCACAATCAGTTGAATAGATGCTTTTTCCGTATGAAGCAGGTTTTCATTGAACTTCTCTTCAAAAACCATCACAATATCCGCTTTGTTTTTCCGGAAAACGTCATCTATATTTTCGGAATTATCCAACCGCATCGAAAAAGAGAAGTAACGGTTTGCATCAAACTGATTGATAATGCGTTGCGTAGCGACATCGTTGGAAGGGTCAAAAACGGCAAGCCGCGCATTCCGAACTTCGGTAGATATGGCAAAACCGAAGAGAATTACCTGCACGACAGGCATTCCGAGCAAGATAAGTAACGTTCGCCTATCCCGCAGTATGTGGTAAAATTCTTTTTGTATGAAGGACAGAAATTGGTTCATTGTTTTAAAATTTATTGCGTTGAAAAGGATTTATTAAACACAAAGACACGAAGGGCACAAAGTTTTTTTAATCCTTCTTTGTGTTCTTTGTGCCTTTGTGTTTAAAAATTTCTTCATACTTTAATTATCATTTCGTTTTGCTCTGCGCGCCAAATGGCTGAAAACTTCATCCATTGTCGGCACATTAAATTGTTGTTTCAAATTATTTGGGGTGTCCAGCGCCTCTATTCTGCCATCGACCATAATTGATACGCGATTGCAATATTCCGCTTCGTCCATATAATGTGTTGTTACAAAGACGGTTATTCCTCTGTCGGCGGCATCGTATATCTGTTCCCAAAAGCGGCGGCGGGTAGCGGGGTCAACACCTCCCGTGGGTTCGTCCAAGAAGACGATTTTCGGCTCGTGGAATATGGATATGGAGAAAGCAAGTTTCTGTTTCCAACCCAATGGCAATGATTTTACAAGGGTATCGCGCTCGCTTTCAAGTCCTAATGTGTTGAGTAAAGCATCTGTTTTTGCTGCTATTTCTTTATCTTTCATACCATATATACCTCCGAAAAGACGGATATTTTCCCAAACCTTCAAATCTTCGTAAAGAGAGAATTTTTGGCTCATATACCCGATGTTCTTTTTCACTTTTTCGGGGTCGTGGTCAATGTCGAAACCTGCAACGAAACCCTTTCCTTCGGTTGGCTTGCTAAGTCCGCAAAGCATCCGCATAGCGGTGGTTTTTCCCGCTCCGTTTGCGCCGAGAAATCCGAATATCTCGCCTTGACCTACCTGAAAGGATATATGGTCAACGGCGGTAAAGGTGCCGAAACGTTTGGTAAGGTTTTCGGTATGTATGACTGTGTTATTCATTTTTGCAATCTGTATCTTTCAGTTGTTTTTCAATCTCCTCAATGCTCGGCAAAGCCGATTTATAATTTTCGGGCAAAAGTTTGGAAAGCTGGTATTCGGAAACGCCAATGGGTTGGTTTATAATTTCCAACGAATATTGCACTTCTATGTTGTCTTTTGTTTTGCATATCAGCAAACCGATAGTCGGATTGTCGTTTTCCCTCTTTCTTTGATGATTGATTGCTGAAATATATAATCCCAACTTGCCCACATATTCTGCCTCAAACTCGCCTGTCTTTAATTCAATCACTATATAACAATGAAGTACAGTATGATAAAAAAGTAAATCTATATTCCGTTCCCTTTTTCCTATTTTTACAGGTACTTGCCTGCCAAGGTATGCAAATCCTTGTCCTAATTCCAACAAAAATTTTGCGATGTTGTCAATGAGCGCGTCTTCCAATTCCTTTTCCTTGTGTTTTTCTGTAATATTAAGGAAACTCCAATTATACGGGTCTTTAATGATTTCTTTTGCCAAATCGCTTTGTACTTCGGGTAATAATCGTGAAAAGTTATTCAGTGATTTTCCTTGTGCCGAATATAAATCCGCTTCTAAGAAATTCATTAATACTGCTCTACTCCAACCGTTATCTATGATTTTTTGAACGTAGAAGAGGGCTTCTTTGACGGATTTGCATTTTGTGAATATTTGAATATGATGCCCCCAAGGAATTTGAAAAACAGGATGATTTTCTAATTCGTCAACAACTTGTTGGTGAATTGTATTTTCTTTATTATCAGTAGTTTGTAATTGGACAGTAGTTTGCTGACTAAATTCTTCAACAACTTGTTGAAGAATTGAATTGTCCTGCATGTAAAACTGATAAAACCGTTTGCAATAGGTTAAATTAACCGCAGAAAATCCCTTCATATCAGGAAACTCTTTTTTCAAATCCTTACTCAGCTGCTCGAAGAAACGGCTTCCCCAAGCCGCCTCCATTTGGCGAACAACTATATCCTGTCCCAAATCCCAATAAAGACGCAGTAACTCGGTATTTACCTTTATTGCGGCTTTAATCTGACCTTGACGGATTCTTTTTTTCAAATCAATCAGCCATTGTTTGTAATCGTTTTCTGTTTTCATTGTAGTTTTATTTCAAATATGGTTTTTAGTATTATACTTATTAATTTGCAACTCATTTTCAGTTATTACTACCGAAAAGAATTCAACAGGAAGATTTTTTTTCTTGCAAATAGAAATTATTTGTTGTTTATAATCCTGTGGCATATATGCTCCAAATATTATTTCTTTAAAACATTCAATTGGCAGTTTTATTTTTCTATCTTCATCAGTTGTTTCGTTTGGGTAAAATTTATGTGTTCGATATTCTTCTTCAAAAGACCATTTTTCTTCCTTTGAAAAAACTTGTTTAGTGCGTTCTTCATCAAAATCATCAAAGGGTGAAATATCTGGGAGTTTGTCATAATAGAGAACTTTTCCTCCGCCACCTAAATAATTAAACATTTTTTTTGGGTCAAAACCCACACAAAACCCTTGATGTTTGTCTGAGTATTTTTCCCACATTTCGGTTCTTTGAGGGTTGGCAGTTAAACTAAGAACTCCAAATCTTTTGTCAAATTCTAAAAATTGTTCGTTTTGTACTTCTTTTACATATTTTTTATTTCTCATTGCACTTTTTTTGAAACACTCCATTGCGTATTTTCTATGCTGTTGTCGTGATAAAGTTGAATTCTCTCGTTTAGAGTCTTCTAAATATTTATTGTAAATATCTTTGTTTGTGAGTAAATCATAACGTTTTTGCAATTTACAATCCAAAAGGTCTTCAAAACTTGTAGGTTTTGCCATAAATACCTCTTGTTCTGAAATAATTTTTTTATGATTATCATCTTTCCACGAACGATATTTATATATTATTTGTGGCAAGTCATTCATATCTTCAATTGATGTTCGTTTCATTTCCATGATATCATTTTTTAATTATTCCGATCATTAAATTTACAATTAACCTCTTATAATTTCATTAATCTTGTTCATCTTCTAAATCTTACGAAAATCTTGGTTCAAACATTCATATAACAATCCTCAATATTCGCCCTAATATCTTCTATCTCAATCTCCGTATGCCCTTTTTTGACAAGATACTGTTTCAACCCCTCTTTCGTAAGTTTCCGACTAACAGTAACGTGATGTACATCACCAAAAGCAAAAGCACTTTTCACATCTGCATATTCCCGTAAATTACGCAGCAATTGTGGCATAGCATCGCTTTTAACACTCCAAAGTATTTCCTGAAATTCCGAAATAATATTCTCCGGCGTATTTATTTTCAAAAATTGCCCGTCGCGAATCAGCGCAATACGGTCGCAAAGTGTTGCCTCGTCCATATAAGGCGTTGAGACGAGGATTGTGATTCCCTGCTCTTTCAGTCGGCGAAGCATTTCCCAAAATTCCTTGCGGGAAACCGGGTCAACGCCCGTAGTAGGTTCGTCGAGAAACAGCACATCAGGTTTATGAATGAGAGCGCAACTGAGTGCCAATTTTTGTTTCATTCCACCTGATAAAGCTCCTGCACGACGGTCTTTAAACGGTTCGAGTTGACCGTAAATATCTTTTACCAAATTATAATTTTCCTCTATCGTTGTATTAAAAAGTGTGGCAAAAAACCGTAGATTTTCCTCCACGCTCAAATCCTGATAAAGGGAAAAACGTCCGGGCATATAACCTACTCGTTTCCGGATTTCTTTGTAATCCTTCACAACATCCAATCCCTCAATTGTAGCCGTGCCTTCATCGGCAAGAATCAACGTGGTCAAAATACGAAACAAGGTGGTTTTTCCCGCCCCGTCGGGACCGATGATGCCGAAAATTTCCCCTTTGAAAACGTCAAAACTGATGCTACGGAGGGCTTCTACGTTTCCGTATTTCTTTCGGATGTTTTGAGTGCTGACGGAAATGAGTGATATGTTATTTGTTGGGGTCATTTTTTAGTCGTTTTTTACTCCGTTTTATTCGTTTAAATTGTAAATGTCCTCTGCCTCTACAAGTTCTTCAACAAAGTTAAGCGCAAAACCGGATTTGGTTAATTTATACCCATATTTCTTTTTTCCATATACTCCGTTTGGACAATCTTCATCTTCTTGAATAATCAGTTGCATTTTTTCTAATTCTATTGCATAGTTATAGCATTCCGATTCTCCACCACTATCTATTATTTCTCGTTCTTCATAAGGTAAATCTTCTTGACTCCATTCTTGCCACCAAGAACTATACTCAAATCCAACTACAAAATCTAAAAGACAGTTATACGAATCAATATCCCAAACAAATATTCTTGCACTATATTCTGAAAATCCACCAGTCAGACCACTTTTACTATTCCAACATTGACAATAAACAATTAATTCGTCATTACCAATATTGTTAATATTTTTTCTTTCAAATTCATATTCATACTCTTGACAATATCTCGAAACGATATGAAATGTGGTGTATTTATTTTCTTTTTTAATGGCAATCATTACATTTCCCTCGTCTTCAATTAGATATGCTTTCGGATTTTCAATGGAATCACGAATATTTCCAAGAACTAAACTAATATCTTCATAATATGTAATATCTGCCTTTTCTATGTAAAAAGCATCGGGAAGAGATTCTGCACTATAAACATTTTGTGCTATGAAACAAATAAGTAAAGAAAATATTGTTGTTTTCGTTTTTATAATTCTGAACATTTTATTGTTTATTTAATGTTTATCACCGTAAAATTATTGCTAACAGGCATGCCACGTCTCTACAAAATACGCTCACTTATCTAAAATTTTACGTCACCATACATTCCAATCTTAATCAACCCATCATTTTTAACAGCAATTTTAATCGCATAAACAAGATTAGCCCTTTCATCGCGCGTCTGGATTGTTTTGGGGGTAAATTCCGATTTGTCCGAAATCCACGTGATTGTTCCTTCGTATTCACGCCGCTCTTTCTCCTGATAATCGGCAAAAACTTTCACTTTTTGACCAATTTTCAGTTGGGTAAGTTGTCCCGAAGTGATATAAGCGCGAAGCAACAAATTTTCAACATCCGCCACTTTAAACAGCGGTTTGCCCATCGACGTAAATTCTCCTTGTTCGGCATATTTTACGAGAACCGTTCCCGTTATCGGCGACACGATATGGCTTTTGGCAATTTGGTCTTCTATCTGCGCTACTTGTATCTCTACGGACGAACTTTGCTCGGATATGCTGCGGTTATTGCTTTCGAGCGTTTCTTGTTGGGCGGCGAGTTGGCGTTCAAGTACGGCAATGTTGGTGTTGATGTCGTCCAACTGTTTTGTGTTGGCGGCATTTGCAGCGATAAGTCTTTCCGTGCGTTCCTTTTCGCGTTGCAGAGAGGCGATTTGTTCCTGTGTCGCTGCGATTTGCTTTGAGATGTTGAGTTGGCGGCTATCGACCGACTTTGCACTTTTAAGTAATTGCAACCGGCTCAAATGTAGCTGGGTAGTATCCACATATCCCAATTTCTCGCCTGCCGTGACGTGCTGTCCCTCTTGCAGGTCAAACCGTAAAAGTTTGCCGTTTGCCTCCGACGAGACAATTATTTCCGTTGCCTCAAAAATACCTGAAGCGTCAAAATCCTTACTGCTATTCTTGCACGAAACAGCAAGAAAAAGAATGGTTGTTACTAATAATATTCTATTCATAATTTTTAAATTTTTCTTTGTGTTTTTTGTGTCTTCGTGTTTACTTTATAAATCTTAATAAACACAAAGGCACAAAGAACACGAAGTTTTTATTTTAAATTTGTTATTGTTTTTAGTTCATATAATGCTTTCAGCAATTCGACTTTATGCGTAGCTTTTTGCTGGCGGGCGTTTTGTTCGGCGTTTACCTCGCGCATCATATCGAGGGTACTCATTGTGCCGTTCTCCACTTTAGCCTCTGCCGAACGACGGATATTTTCACGCATGGCAATGATTTGGTCGTCTTCCTCCATAATTTTGAGGTACTTTTCTATCTCAAATTGTTGCTGTGTGGCTTGAAGCGAGGCGTTGAAAAGGAATGTTTCCCGTTGAATTTCAACATCATTGATGCTTGTGTTTATTTTATTCAAATCATTTTTACGGGTATATAGACCTCCGAAGTTCCACAAAAACTGTACGCCTCCAATGGCGTAAGGCGAGAAATCTTGTTGAAACATATTCAGACCGGGTGCAGCATAAGCGCCTTGTATAAATGCGCTTATTTTCGGCGAGTTTCCGGCGGTAATACTTTTTCGCTGTGCCTCCATTTGCCGCGTTAAGGCATCGTACATACCGAGTTCGGGGCGGTTGTTTTCATTCAAATTGAAGGTAAAAGCAGCATCCTGTTTTTGTTTTAAATCAATGTCCGGAACGACAAAAACGGTAGTAGCACCCACTTCTACACCTGTCATAACCGACAACATTTGAAGAAAGACTTTGCGCATTGATTCCATATTAGTCCGGTTTTGCCGGGCGGTCAGTTGTTCCACTCTTACACCGTCCAAATCGGCATTATTGGCTAACCCGTTGGCGACAAAACTTGCCACGCGGTCGTGATTGCGTTGTAATTCGTTCATATAAACGTCGTTCAACCTCAACTGTTCGTTGAGTAGCAGAATGCCGAAAAAGAGGTCGTTTATCCGGGCGTTCAGGGTGTACATATCCACTTCGTATCTCATTTTGTCGGAATCTACTCCAGCTTTGATGCTCTTTTTTTGCGAACTTACCATTCCTCCATCCCAAATGGTTTGTGAAACTCCTGCAACTACCTGATATTGGTCTTTCCGCATCGTCGGAATGTCCATACCGGGAATTGAAATCGGGATTGTTGTTACTTCCGTCTGATAAGTCGCCTTTGCCGAAAGGGAAAATTGAGGCAGATAACCCTTTGAGGCATTTTTCAAATTATACTCCCCGCTTTGTTCAATTAAATTGTAGCGTTTCACAAGCGGATAATTTTCTCTCGCTTTCTCGTAACATTGTTCTATGGTCAACTGTCCGAAGGCGGCTGTTCCGAACAAGGAAAAGAAAAAAACGAGTTGATATCTGAACGCAAAGACGCAAAGTTCGCGAAGGCGCAAAGATTTTATACTCATTTTTTCTTTGCGTCTTTGCGACCTTTGCGCCTTTGCGTTTAAAATAAATCTATTTACATTCTGCATATCATTCTTCATTTTTTCAGACTTCCAATTACCGTCTCTACAATTTCTTTTCTCCTGTTTGCTATCATTTTCTCCGTTTCTTCTTCCGTCAGATTAAGAACGGTACTCACGATTGGGCGCGTAACAAAAAGAAAAACGTTCAGTGATACAATGTTTATAATCAAGTCGAAAACTGTTATTGGACGGATTGTTCCTTTCTCTATTTCAGCGTTTAAATCGCTTTCGAGCGACTGCAACATACTGATTGGAATTGTGCTCATATTGGCTTTTATCTCCGTCAAACGTTCAGGATTCAGCGTTAACTCATTAATAAGCAGTAGGGGAAGTTTCGGATTTTGTGCCAACATATCGAAATGAGCCTCAATTTTCCGCGCCAACCGCTCTTCAAATGTATCGCCTTGTTGCCCGACAGAAAAAAACGCCGAGGCAAAAAGTTTCAATTTCGTTTCAAATATTTGCTGAAAAAGCTTCTCCTTCGTCCGAAAATAATAGTGGACTAATGCTTGATTACAACCCGCCTCTTTGGCAATTTCGGTGGTTGTAGTCAGTGCAAATCCTTTGTCAAGGAAAAGTCTTTCAGCTGTTTCCAATATTTTCTCTTCCATTAAATAGTTTTGTTTAATTGATTTATTAAATATGCAAATGAATAATAAAAATTTGAATTGTGCAATATTTTTTACAAAAAAAATACATTTTCAAATATAGTAATGTGTAAAAAATAAGTTGGTAATTTTGTTAGATTCCTCCCTCTACTGCGTTGCGGTCGGAATGACTTCTTTGATTTGTCAAAGTAGGGTATTGGAGTGAAAAGCAGCGGCTTCGCCGCTGCTTTTCACTCCCTCGCACACTAGAAATACTGGTCATTCCGACCGCAACGCAGTGGAGGGAGGAATCTCGCTTATCCAAAACACAAGTTACCAACTTATTTTTTACACGTTACATAATCCACTGTGCAAAACCTATGATCGCAAAAACAAAAAGTACAATTTTTCAAAACGATTTATGCAAAAAAATAAAAAACGCATATACTAACGGATGAAAATTATTTATTTTAAAACAAAAATACACTTGCTTTTGAAGATTTGAAAGCGAAAAGTGAATTTAATTTACATTTTAAAACAAAAAGACTATGATAAATGAAAATTTAAGCATACCTTTGCGCCCGTAAAAAAAAATATTAACTGATTTATTTATGAAAAGACAAGGACTTTACACCGTACTCGCGGCGGTTGCTATTCAGCTTACACTCGGGGTTGCTTATATTTGGAGCGTATTCCAAACAGGCGTTGCAAACAACATTTTTTGCGGCGATAACTCCAAAGCGGGACTTACATTTTCTCTTCTCATATCCGTTATGTGTATCGGATGTGCCATCAGCGGCAAGTTAGCCATTCGCTATTCTACGCGTCCTATTATTTTGGTAGGTGGAACTATAATGGGCTTGGGCTTTTTCTTAGCTTCCTTTGTTACTGCTGATTGTGCATGGTTGCTATGGGTTACGTATGGCATAATGGGCGGACTTGGAATGGGATTTTCATATTCCACAACGATTGCCTGCGCTCAAAAATGGTATCCGCATAAAAAAGGACTCGTTACAGGCGTTATCGTATCTGCACTTGGATTTGGCGGAGTTATTTTTACGCCGATTGTAAAAAAAGTGATTGACACTTTTGGCGGACAAGGCGTAGGCGAACCTCACGCTTTTATGGTTATGGGTATCATTTGTTTTGCGGTATGTGTTATTGGTGGCTTTTTTGTCAAAGATGCTCCCGAAGGTTATATGACAACCGGCACAGCAGTGAATGCAACTGCCAAAAAGCCGGTAAAAAGTTTTACTACTTCAGAAATGCTGAAAACACCGCAATTTTATTTGATGACTGCTACTTTTTTTCTTGCGAGTATGGGCGGATTGATGATGATTGCTTTTGCAAAACCAATTGCCGAAATGAAAGAAGGATTAGCCTCTATAGCTACTGTTGGCGTGTTGGCGATTACAATTTCCAACTCTGCCGGACGTTTATTTTGGGGAGCAGTTTCCGATAAATTGGGACGGATCAATACGCTTCTTGTTTTGCTTTCAATTACTGCTATACTTTCATTGTTGGTAAATTCTGCAAACGGTTATTGGGTTTTTGTACTTATTGCCTGCATCGGATTTTCTTACGGTGGTTTGTTGAGCAATTTTCCATCACTCACTGCCGACCTTTTCGGGGCAAAATACGTGGCAGCCAACTATGGAATTGTGTTGCAAGGCTTTGGGGTGGCAGCAATTGTTTCAACATTAATTGCAGCTCATTATAAAAACATTGCTGATGTTGCAAAAGATATTAACCTCATGTTTCCTGCATTCGTGATTGCATCGTGCTGTGCGGTTGCGGGGATTGTTATGATGTTGGTTTTGAGGAAAATAAGCAAGTAATAAATTTAAGAAACTGTTTTTGAGTTAGAATCCTTACTTCGTTCCGTTATGTTCGGAGTGGAGTGAGGATTAACTTTACTATATTAATTCTTCTTGGTATGTCAATATCGCCTTTTTCATTAGAAAATATTTTCTTGACAATAAATACCCGTAATTATTCATTGCCGCATAAAATATACTCAAATTTTCATCAAAGTAACTGACTCCGCCGAAATACTCCCAATTTTTTGAAGTATATAGTTCTAAGTTCTGTTTTATTTCAGGCGTTATTTCAGTCGTATAAATATCATCTGATAAAATATGTTTGATTTCCTGTTTTAAAATCGTCTCTATTGGTTTAATTTTATCAAAGTTGACTTTTATTTGTTCAAAAGGGGTTGTTACACTCAAAAATTGCATTTTGTCTGTCAATTGAGTATATATCTCGTATTTTGAATCAAATGTCTTGTCAAACTCAAAGAAATCACTGTAAAGCTGTTCTAGTTTTTTTGTTTTATTCCGGTGAATCTCTTCTTTTTTAAAGTATTTATATATCTCGGTGTCGTTTCTTTTAATTTGTTCATTCTGGTATTCTAATTCTGCTCCGAGTTTTTTTATAAGTTTATCTGCTTGCTTTCGTTTATATCTAACTCCGTCATAATCAAATGTTTTTATTGGCAGGGTTTTGTTAGAAATATTTTTTAGCGTTTCAATATCATTTTGTAATGCAATTGAAGAATAAACCAAATCAACTTTTTCGTCAGAATATAATTCTTTAAATGTAATTTTATTTTCTATTGATTCGTTTTGATTCAAATCAAAACTGATCGGATTTTTATTGTCGTAATAGCCATTATATGCTTTGGCAAACGAATTTGATAAAAATTCTTGCTTGTATTCTTCTATAAATTTGCAGGAAGAGATGTTTTGTGTTGCTCCTTGATAGCTTACTCCTTCAAATATTTTATCTGTTAATTGTTTTTGTAATTCAACGATATTTGTAAATACATTATTCGCAAGTGTATCGGAATGATATTTGCTTGAAAATCCCGTTTTTTCCAACCTTGTTATCCTTTCTTTTATGGTGGGATGTGAAGCCCATTGGTTTTTTATAACTAATTTGGATTTATCGAATTTACTTTGTTCTCCCAACAATATATCCGGAAGTTCGTTTGTGATAGTTAGATTATTTTCTTCTGCAAGAAAATGAATGACCGCTGTTTGATCTTTATATAAATTTTCACTTTTTATATTTTCGGAAAATTTTCCTTGATAAAAATTCAACACGTTGTTAAATGAACCATCGGATAAAACCAGTCTTAACAAAGATTTCTTCAACGGTTCATAGCCGGTTATGCTCGCTGCAATTTCGTCGGCGTGAAATTCCATTTCTCTTGAAAGTCCCAAGTAACTTTTGTTTACCACATCGTATAACTTTTTCAAAATCCACTGAATTCCTTGGTTGATTTTTATTGCAATAAGTACAAATATGGAGAAATATCCACTCATATTTGCCCAACGCTGAATGAGATTCTCATACGATTCATTGCTATAAAGCATATTGAAAATAATTTGGTTTACATTGTAAACATAACTTCCAATTTTCATCGTTCTTTGAGAAAAATGACCAAACTCGTGTGATAATATCGCCTTTAATTCTTCTTTCGTTATTGTATTTACCAATCCTAACCCTATTTGTAGGTTCTTTTTTACTGGTAAAAACATACTCCAAAAACTTGAATCGTAAAATACCGATGCGTTCACGTCTGACGACAAATACACTTTCTTGGGAAAGGTAGTTCCAACTTCACGTACAATCTCATTAATCATATTGAATAGATTGGGCTCTTGCGACTTGTTTATTTCAATTAAATGCGAACGATCTACTTTATGTGAAGTGAAAATAAATTTTAGCAAAAAAATCAAAACTAAAATACCCAAACTTGCTAAGCCAATTCCCAAAGCAAACGTGATAATCATTGGTTTAGCAACAATTAATGAAATACCTCCTGTAATGCACAATCCGGTTAATAAAATAGCCAATAGTAAGATAATCAAATAGGTAACTACAAAGAAACCGATTGCGATAATGGATTTTGTCGCTTGTGTTTTAAACTCCGTAGAGAGTTGTATTTCCTTTTTTTTCATTTTCTAATCAAATTTACACTTTGATAATCACCAAAACCATATAAAGAATTGTCGCAACAATCAAGCCGCTTGCCGATTTCCAACGCTCGGTTTTGTAAAAGAAAAAGAATATCAGCATATTCGGTATTAATGCCAATATTGCGGTTTTGATAAACATCGAATTATTGTACGCCCGCATAAAATGCTCGTAAAAAGAGTAAGCGGTTAAATCGTCTCTACCAGAAACCAATACAAGCATTATGAGCGGTAAAATAACGGAAGGAATAAACCCCCAAAGAAAATGATTGTACTTTTGAAGGTTTTTTTGTGATTTTTGTTCTTCTAAGAAATTCATATTTTTTTGATTTATTTGTCTTGAACCAAGATTTTACACGATTTACAAAATTATCAAGATTGCAAAATCGAAAATCCTGTTAATCTTGTAAATCTTATGAAAATCGTGGTTCAAGACATTAATTATTAATAACTCCTTCCCAATTTTTGATACTCTCAACACACTCCTTATTTGAAAGATCAACCGAAGTTGGAACAATTGAAATATACCCGTTTGCCAATGCCCAATCATCGGTATCTTCGGCATTCGGTTCGTGATTTATGAATTTACCCGTCAGCCAATAGCCGGTGATTTCATTTTTATCTTGTCGAGGTTCAAACTCTTCTTGCCAATGTCCTAATGCTTGACGACATATTTTTGCTCCTTTTATTGTTCCTTGAGGAATATTTACATTTAGACAAACCTCATTCGGAAGCGAATTTTTCAAAAGCAACCCGATAATGGATTTTACATAAGCTCTTGCCGGCTCAAAATCGGCATCCCAAGAGTGGTCGCAAAGGGAAAATCCGATAGACGGAATCAGATTAGCGCACCCTTCCAATGCCGCACCCATCGTTCCCGAATAAATCACGTTGACGGAGGCGTTGGATCCGTGGTTGATGCCGGATAACAGCAAATCGGGTTTCCGTTCTTGAAACAACACGTAATTTGCCAACTTAACACAATCGGTCGGAGTACCGGTACAGGAATAAACCGTCAGCCCTTCTTCGGAAAATAACTTAGAATACATCACCGGATTATGTACCGTAATGGCATTCGACATACCCGAACGCACCACGTCAGGCGCAAAAACCACCACTTCGCCAAACGCAAGCGCGATTTCGATAAGCGTATTTATTCCTTTGGCAAAAACCCCGTCATCGTTGGTTATCAGGATGAGGGGACGTTTATTTTCGTTCATATTGATTTGTTTATACGTTTATACAACGATTTTAAGGAAATATATTGTTTTAAAAAAGCGTGTAAACCTTTTAAACATTGATTTACACGCTTGCCGTTATTGATTTATAACTAAATCACTTTTTACTTACATTTTCTTAATTTCCGCATCAATTTTATCAAAATCTTTTCCGCGATCCAAACGGAGGTACGCAGCTCTAAGCACTTTCAAGTTATCTACGTCTTTCGGATTCAGCTCTCTTGCTTTTTCGAGGTAAGGAAGCGCTTTTTCAAATTCTTTTCTTGCGCGTTGTCTTTCAGCCTCGTATTTCTTGTTGTCTTTAATTTTACCTGCTTCGTCGAAGATTCCTTCCGCTTTGGTAACGTATACTAATCCAAGTCCGGCTTGTGCCAAGGAATAAGAAGGATCTATTCCGATCGCTTTATTGTATTCGGCAATAGCTCCATCGAAATCTTTTTTACGGTTCAACAAGTCGCCTTTGATGGCGTAATATTGCGGATTTTTAGGGTCTTTTTTGGCGGCATCATCCAAATATTTAACAGCCTCATCTGTTTTTTCGGATTGGATGTAATAGTTAATCAAGTTACCCATCAAATACATATCGCTTGGATATTTTTTTATCCCTTCTTGTAATAATTTGACGAATTTAACCGTGTCTTTTTGAGCGCTGTATTGATCGTAAAGCCATTGGTAGAAAACGCTTTCCGGTGTATTTCCGGTTTTGTCGTTTTTGCTTAGCGTAACCCCATAATTGTCATCTTTCAATTCTTCCATATATTGAATCGCTTTGCCTCTCAATTCGGGAGCATTCATCGCGGCGCTCATTGAAAAATATTTGATTTCATAATATGTTGTATCTTTCTTTGTTCCGGCAGCAATCAAAATCGGATAAGAATATGTTTCCATAAATTTCTCCCACAACTCAATTGCTCTTGCAAAATCATTTGCGGTATAATTTGCATATCCTTCATTGATTAAATACTTAGAGTAAGTTCCAAGATTCTTCTTAAGCTCTTTGGTGTATTTGGGTTTTACTTTTCCTTTTTCATCCGGAAGTTCGTCCAATTTAGCCGTTTTTGCAAATGCGTCAATTGCTTTTACCAAATATTCGTCCTTTGCTTTTTGGTTGAATGGTTGTTGAAGCATTTTTTTCTCTTCTTCTTTTTCGTAAAGTTTGTAAAAAACCTGTCCTGCTACAAAATAGGTTTTCGCCTGATCCTTAGTTGTAGGATCTTTCATTGCAGCTTCAATTTTCGTCTGAGCATCTCTCAGATTACTTTCTGTTGGATCATAAAGCGCGTTTTCTGCTGCAGATACATTTTTTTTCTGAGCAAAACCAGCCAATGCTATAGCAAGCATTGCTACTGTAAATACTATTCTTTTCATTTTTTTCAATTATTATATTAGATTAAAAAATCAATTTTAAAAACTTGTCTTGAACCAGGATTTTCACAAGATTTATAAGATTCACAAGATTACAAAATCAAAAATCCTATTAATCTTGTAAATCTTATGAAAATCGTGGTTCAAGACGATATAATTACTCCGTACAAAGTTCTTGTTCCTCTGCATTTGCATCGTTCGAAGTTCCCTCTTCGTTTTCGGAAATTACCTTACAAACGGAGGCAATCGTGTCGTTGCGTTTTTCGAGGTTAATCAAGCGAACGCCTTGTGTGGCGCGTCCTTGTGTACGAATATCAGCCACTTTCAAGCGAATCGTAATACCTGATTTGTTGATAATCATCAAATCGTTATCGTCCGTCACGTTTTTGATGGAAACCAATTTGCCTGTTTTGTCGGAGACTTTGAGTGTGCTAACACCTTTTCCGCCGCGATTGGTTACGCGATAGACAGGTATAGACTCGCCGTTTTCGTCAAGCACAAGCTCGCCGTTTTCGTTCATTTCATCCAGCCAAGTACGTTTGCCGTAGCCTTTTTCGGATACAACCAAGATTGTTTCTTTGTTGTCCGGATTAACACAAACCATTCCTACTACTTCATCTTCGCCGTCTTCGTCGAGCGTCATTCCGCGCACACCGGTAGCGGTACGTCCCATTTCGCGCACTTTGCTTTCGTGGAAACGGATAGCGCGACCGTTTTTGTTAGCAATAATCACTTCGCTGTTTCCGTTTGTAAGGCGCACTTGTATCACTTCATCGTCTTCGCGTATTGTAATCGCATTTACCCCGTTAGCGCGCGGGCGAGAATAGGCTTCCAACATCGTCTTTTTGATTATCCCCTGTTTGGTACAGAATAATAAGGCGTGCGAATTATTGTACTCTTCGTCGTTCAACGATTTGATTTTGATGAACGCATTTACCTTATCATCGCTGTCGATGTTCAACAGGTTTTGAATGGCGCGACCTTTGGTGTTTTTCGCTCCTTCCGGAATTTCATACACTTTCAACCAATAGCAACGACCTTTCTGTGTAAAGAAAAGCATCGTGTTGTGCATCGAAGCAGGGTAGATGTATTCGATGAAATCCTCATCGCGCGCGTTGCTTCCTTTGGAGCCGACACCGCCGCGATTTTGAGATCTAAACTCGGTCAACGGCGTGCGTTTGATGTAGCCCAAGTGCGAAATGGTAATAATCATCTCATCATCAGAGTAAAAATCTTCCGGATTAAACTCTTCCGAAGAGTAGATAATTTCCGAACGACGGGCATCGCCATATTTTTGTTTGATTTCGAGCAATTCATTTTTAATGATTTCCATACGAAGTTCCACGTTGGCAAGAATTTCTTTCAAGTGGTCGATGAGTTTCATTATCTCTTCATACTCGGCGCGAAGGTCGTCAATGGCAAGTCCGGTAAGTTGTCTCAAACGCATTTCTACGATGGCGCGGGCTTGAATTTCAGATAGTTCAAAGCGTTCCATCAAACGATTTCTTGCCTCTTCCACCGTTTTAGACGAGCGGATGATTTGGATAACTTCTTCGATATTGTCAACGGCAATGATTAATCCTTCGAGAATATGCGCACGCTTTTCAGCCTCTTTCAACTCAAATTGAGTGCGACGAACGACTACGTCGTGGCGGTGCTCTACAAAATATTTAATCAGCTGTTTAATATTCAGTAATCTTGGTCTTCCTTTTACCAACGCAATATTATTTACGCTGAAAGAAGATTGTAATGCGCTGTATTTATATAATTTATTGAGTACAACGTTTGAATTGGCATCGCGTTTAATGTCAATCACGATGCGCATACCATCACGGTCGGACTCATCGTTGATGTTGGAGATACCTTCGATTTTTTTCTCCTCTACCATATCGGCAATGGCTTTAATCAGCTCTGCCTTGTTAACTTGATATGGTATTTCGCGAACGATAATTTTCTCGCGTCCGCCTTCCACTTCAATCTCTACTTTTGAGCGCATAACCACTCTTCCGCGTCCGGTTTCATAACTTTCTTTTACGCCGGAATATCCGTAGATATAACCGCCGGTCGGGAAATCGGGAGCTTTGATGTGTTTGATTAATTCATCAATCGTAATTTCATTGTCATTAATGTAGGCTACAACCGCGTCAACCGTATCCGAGATATTATGAGGCGGCATATTGGTTGCCATACCAACGGCGATACCGGAAGCGCCATTTACTAAAAGATTCGGAATGCGGGTCGGCAACACGGTCGGTTCTTGCAACGTGTCGTCAAAGTTATTCCTAAAGTCAACGGTATCTTTGTCCAAGTCGATCAACATATCTTCGGCAATTTTCGCCAAACGAGCCTCGGTGTAACGCATCGCAGCCGGACTGTCACCGTCTACCGAACCGTAGTTCCCTTGTCCGTCAACCAACGGATAGCGCAACGACCAAGGTTGAGCCATACGTACCATAGTCATATACACAGACGAGTCGCCGTGCGGGTGATACTTACCGAGTACTTCCCCGACAATTCTCGCAGACTTTTTGGTTGGCTTATTAGAAAAAACTCCTAACTCATTCATTCCGTACAGCACACGACGGTGAACAGGCTTAAAACCGTCCCTCACATCGGGAAGCGCACGCGAAACAATCACCGACATTGAGTAGTCAATGTAGGATGACCGCATTTCCTCTTCGATATTAATCTTTATAATTCTGTCTTGATCAACCATTTATATTTAAGTTTGATTATTTCTTTTCGTCATTTCAAAAAAACGCACTAAATTACGGTTTTTTGTTTGAATATGCAAAGAGTTTTTTTGGATTTTGTTTTTTATCTTTGTAATATGATTTTAAAAATCTATTATATTCAAAATGACACAAGAAGAAAAATGTAATACACTGGATTGATTTGTCGGACGAAAATTTCCGCGTAGTTCGGGATTTGTTGAAATCCGGACATTTATTTTCTGTCATCTGACAATCGAAACAATTTTCAAGGCATATATTTTGTAAGAACATTTAAAATATAAAAAATGGCAACAGCAGTAAGAATTCCGGTAAACACAACGACAAGCGGCTCTTTGGATACTATTTATACACGTTTAAAAAAAGATTTTCCCGAAGTGTTGGAAAATGAATTACGTCGTATAGATGCTTTGTTGTCTTTGAGTAAAATAAAAGGAACAATAAAGCCAAACGAAATTACAATGAACGAAATAGTGGACGAAGTAAACGAAGTCAGAAGAGAAAGATATGCAAGAAGAAAAAATAGTCTTTGATGTAAATATTTTTGTCAGTTACATCATCAGCGACCGTCTGAGCGAAATAGTAGATATGGTTTTTAATAGAAACGTTAAGTTGTATCGAAATGAAGAAATGCGGAATGAGCTTGAAGATGTTTTAACTCGTTCTAAATTCAAAAAATACTTGTCTGCACCTGTGGCATATTATATTGATTTTTTTGAAAAAGTAACTGTTCCGTTTGCTACAATTTCAATGTTTGAAGAATGTGCCGACCCGAAAGATAATTATTTGTTTGATTTGGCATACCAAGCGAACGCTCGTTACTTGGTTTCAGGAGACAAAAAAGTGTTAGCAACATCTGTCAGAAAACCGTTGCAAATTGTTACATTGTCTATTTTCAAAAGGGAAGTATTAAATATTGAGAATTAAGTAATGTGTAAAAAATAAGTTGCTCTAATTTTATGTTCAAAGTTTAAGGTTCAAGGTTCAAATCGCAACCTTGAACTTTAAACTTTGAACTTTTGAACCTTTTATTTTTTACACGTTACTAAATCTACTATTTGAACCAAACGCCCCCAAATTTTGTTTTTTCAACAAATAACCGTAATTTTACCAAATCAAATTTATATGTCAGTACACGAGTTTATATATACGTTTTTAGCTGCCTTTGCCGCGTTGTTTCCCGTGATGAACCCTATCGGTAGCGGGTTTATCGTGAATAGTTACATCAAAAACTTAGATGATGCCCAGCGAAAAGTAGTTGCAAAAAGACTGGTAATCAATTGCTTGTTGGTCGGTATCGGAAGTTTAGCCGCGGGGCATCTCATTTTGCAACTTTTCGGACTTGCTATTCCTGTGATACAAATTGGCGGCGGATTTATTATTTGTAAAACGGGCTTGGAGTGGCTCTCTTCCGACGACACATCAAATGATGATGCACAGCAGACCATTGCCCAAATTAATATGAAAGAAATTGAGAAAAAGTTGTTTTATCCGATTGCCTTCCCGATTATTCTTGGAGCAGGAAGTATTTCCGTTATTTTTACACTGACGGCAAACGCTGTGGTAAAAGGCGATTTACTGCATACGGTTCTGAATTATTCGGTGATTGCATTGGCGATTTTCGCGATGCTTATGATACTTGCCGTTTTCTTGGTACAAGGACGCAGGGTTTTGAAGCGGATAGGCAGTTCGGGTAATTTGATTATCAATAAATTAGTCGCATTTATAACATTCTGTATCGGGATTCAAATTATCGTAACGGGTATATCCGGTACGTTTCATATACACATTTTGTAGGTTTCCAATCCGTGTACTTGACAACCACGTAAAAAACAAGAATTATGCAACACAACACATCGGCAGTCGTTTTATTATCGGGCGGGCAAGATTCTACCACTTGTCTTTATTGGGCAAAAAAGCAGTTTGAGAAAGTCTATGCCTTGGGCTTTCGCTACGGACAACGGCACGAACATGAGGTTGAAATAGCGCGCGAAATTGCCCGCCAAGCAGAAGTGCCGTTCACGATTTATGATATTGACACGTTAAAAAATCTGACGCATAACTCGCTCACCAACAACACAATCGTAATGGATGAAGAGAAACCTACCGGTTCGCCACCCAATACGTTTGTTCCCGGAAGGAATATGATTTTCCTTACTTATGCCGCTGTCTATGCCTATTCGCTTAATGTGCACGATTTGATCATTGGTGTTTCCCAAGCCGATTACAGCGGTTATCCCGATTGTCGCGATACGTTTATCAAGTCGATAAACGCTTCCATTAATTTAGCAATGGATTACGAATTTCAAATACATACGCCGTTGATGTGGCGAAATAAAGAAGCCGTTTGGCAACTATCGCACGAATTGGGTGTTTTCGACATCATCCGTACACAAACCCTAACTTGCTACAACGGTATTATGGCGGAAGGGTGCGGAAAATGTCCGGCTTGTAAACTGAGAGCAAAAGGATTGGAAGAATGGCAAGTTAAAAACTCTTAAAAATAAACGTCATTATTAAACTTTGCGTCTTTGCGAACTTCGCGACTTCGCGTTAAATTAATTGAGCGCTTGCGCTTTTTCTATATAAACGCGAAGTCGCGAAGTTCGCAAAGACGCAAAGTTTGAAAAATTAGTAAAGAAATATGGAAGCGAAACTGAATTTATTAGGTGGGAAAACAGAATATCCGTCTAACTATTGCCCCGAAATTTTGGAGGCATTTGATAATAAACATCCTGAAAATGATTATTGGGTAAAGTTTAATTGTCCCGAATTTACAAGCCTTTGTCCGATTACCGGACAACCTGATTTTGCTGCTATTTATATCAGTTACATTCCCGATATTCGTATGGTGGAGAGCAAGAGTTTGAAAATTTACCTGTTCGGCTACCGAAATCACGGCGATTTTCACGAAAATTGCGTTAATACCATAATGAAAGACCTTATCCGGCTGATGAATCCGAAGTATATTGAAGTTTGGGGGAAATTTACGCCCCGCGGCGGAATTAGCATTGACCCTTATTGCAACTACGGCAGACCCGGAACAAAATATGAGCAGATTGCGGATTACCGGATGATGAATCACGATATGAATCCGGAAAAAATAGATAACAGGTGATGTTATTATTTGGTCGCGCTTTTCTCCATTATCTCCAACGAATCATTCCCATTTATTTTTCGATAATAACAAGAAGAGTAGGGCATACCATCTTCTTTTTTAGCGTGGCAAACGCCTTTCCCTTGTGGCGTAACTGAAAACAGCAACGAATTTTGCTCACAGTTGATGCGGATTTCGTCTATTTTCAACATATCGCCGGAGGTTAATCCTTTTTTCCATAATTCGTTGCGACTACGAGACCAATACGTGGCATAACCGCTACGGCGCGTTTCGTCAAAAGCGGCTTTGTTCACAAATGCCAAAATCAGCACTTCTTTGGTGTTTGAATCTTGCGTAACGACAGGCAACAGATTTTGCCCGTCTTCGCCAAAATCAATTAATAATTCGGTGGTATATTCTTTGCTCATTGTTTGAAAAATTTGAAAAGCAAATATAATAATATTTGAATAATTCTTCAAAAAGAGTTATTTTCGACACATAAATATTTATGTATGAAAAAAATAATCGTATTAACCGGAGCCGGAATTAGCGCCGAAAGCGGAATCAGTACCTTTCGCGACAGTGGCGGACTTTGGGAGCAGCACCGCATCGAAGACATAGCCACTTATGCCGGTTGGCTGAAAAACCGGGAACTCGTGTTAGACTTCTATAACCAACGTCGTAAACAGTTGTATGAAGTCGCGCCCAACGCCGGACATCGCGAATTGGTTAGGCTCGAACAGATGTATGACGTGCACATCATTACTCAAAATGTGGATGACCTGCACGAACGTGCCGGTTCCAAAAACATATTGCACCTGCACGGCGAGTTGAAAAAAGCGCGTAGTACGGTCGATGATAGTTGTGTGGTAGAAATCGACGGTTGGGAGTTAAACGAAGGAATGCGGTGCCCGAAAGGGTCGCAACTACGTCCACACATTGTATGGTTTGGCGAGGCTGTTCCGATGATTGAACCGGCTATTGAACTTAGCTCGCAAGCAGATTATTTTATTGTGGTCGGTACTTCGTTGAATGTGTATCCTGCTGCGGGACTGATAAATTACGTGCCACGAGAAGCGCCGATATATTTGGTTGACCCGAACGATGTGCAAACTCACGTGCCCAATGTAACTTACATAAAAGAACCGGCAAGCACGGGGTTGAAGAAGGTGGTGGATCGATTGTTGGCGGTCTAATAAAAAACGCATCGGCTAAAAAACTGGTGTGTTTACCAAAATGACCCGACAGGATTCTCACTAGTAACCTCTGATCCGTTAATTTGTAACATACCGCATTTACAGTTGTTTGCATAAGTTTTTCGGTTTAAACTATTGCCACCAAACCCACAAACACAAAGATCAACCCTTTCAAAAGAAAAAGTGTTTACGAAAAAATTCGTAAACACTTGATTCTTTGGTGACTCCGACAGGATTCTAACCTGTAACCTTCTGATCCGTAGTCAGAAACTCTATACAGTTGAGCTACGGAGCCTTTTGTTTTCTGCGTTTGCGGTGCAAAGGTATGACTTTTTTTCTTTTCTGCAAAATTAAAAATAAAAAAATCCTACTTTTCTATGAATTTATTGTTGAATATCAAAAAACCAATGTTTAGTCCCAAGTTCCAATTTCCTTTCGGAAAACTGTAATTATTTATGTATGCACTGATTGCCAATATATTAAATTCACCAACAATTGATAATTCATTGATATATTCAACCTTGGAAAAAATATCGCCATATACAGGCTGAAATTGACTATTCGGATAAATAGGACGTATAGGAAGAAAAAAATAGTTTTCGAATCTCAGATGAAATTGGTTGTTGATTCTGTATATTGGTTTCAAACCGGATGCGATGTACATATTTGCTCTAAATCCCGGATTATAAACTGTTTTGGAATGATTGGTAGGTGTGAACGCAGGAGTTTGCAACATTGTTTCCGTATAATTGTTGCCCAATGGCTTGGTCGAATTGACACCTTCGGCATAAAAGCCAAAAATATATTTTTTTGACAGGCGAAAATATTGCTCGAATGTAGCTGATAATTGCACCCACGCACGATCATATTTATCGTTTGCAATAATTAAATTTCCTTTATCGTCCGGTGAATATATACTGTTATGTTGTGTCCCTAAAATATATTGAAACGTTGCAGAAGTAGCCTTTCCGCTGATTGGAAATTGTTTTTGGGTAAATGAACTTTGGTCAAATTTAGCAGAAAAAACTCCCAAATTATAGGTCGTCTTGTCTCTATTTTGCTTGGTATACAAACCGTAATATTGATCCTCAATTTTTCCATATCCGCCTCCAATCTCCATTTTTCCCGTCATTAAGAAAGGAAATCCCCATTTCAACTTTCCGAAAAGCTCGAAAGAGGAAGCCTCTGATGAAATATCCGTTTCATAAAAAGGCTGTTCGTTTTTGTAGTAAGAAAAAAGGTGCATATTCCCGATCATTTTCAGATACATCGGTAAATAAGTCGGTAAATCGATACGGGATTGAAGGTGTAAATTATTATAGAAAAAACCGATTTGCCCGTTCAAAAGCAAATCATAAGCGAAGTGGTAAATGCCTTGGTATTCCACTCCGAAATAGAGTTCGTTGGAGGCTGTTGATGAGATATTTCCGCCCACGCCGATTAAAATATTATCATTTATCTTCACATCCAAAATCAAATCAAACGCATTGGTCTCTTCATTGAAAACAGCGTGAGGTATTATCTCCGAAAATTTTTTGTCGGACAACAATTTGAAATAGTTTGTTTTAAAACTTTCCAAACTAAAATACTCATCTTTATTGTGGAAAGTTTTTGAAATATAATTTTTTTGTGCCGAATTGACCCCTTTGATATGGATATTTTTAAATACCAGATTAGGTAAGGAGGAACGAAAAATTTTCCGTTTCAATTCAATATATTCCGGTTTTACCTCTCTCGGTATGGCGGCTTTTATTTCGTTCATCCTATTCATTGTCGAGTCGTAACCTATTTTGCTTAAAGTCAATACCTTGTGAAAATCAAGCAGCGTGACATCCTGAAACCTGAAGTCCAATAAAAAACCCTTTTCTTCCGGAATGGAATAATCGCTTTTCCCCATAATCATATTTTCGAGTTGGAGTATTACGTCCGTTTCATTGGGTTGAGATGGGTTGGTAGCTACTACGCTACCGATAATATAGTCCGGATTAAATTCGGTCTCCATTACTCTGACCGGAAAATTGTCAAAAATCCCCCCGTCAAACAACAATCTTCCGTCTATCTGTATTGGTTTAAATACGAGCGGAAAGGTCATTGACGAACGAACGGCATCACCAAGATCTCCGCTGCTGAGCGTAATCGCCTCTTTTAAATAAACATCGGAAGCTACACACCGGAAGGGGACAAATAGCTGATTGAAATCGTTTTGACAAACAGCGGTCGCTTGTGAAAATAACTTCAAGAAAGCAAAATTCATCTGAATAGGAGAAACTAAGCTCGGAGGCAATATATGCGCTTTCAATGTTGCCGAATCGGTGATACCCACTTTGACATTTACAAATTCGGGAGTAGGATCGTTTTTTTTGAAATAGTAAATCGAATTTTCATCCATTTTTCCTTTTTGCCAAGATAAAAATTCATTTGATTGTATCAAAACTTCCATTTCGTCAGGCGTATATCCCATAGCATACAAGGAACCGATAATAGCCCCCATGGATGTTCCGGCAATGTAGTCGATAGGTACTCCTTTTTCTTCCAATGCTCTAATCACGCCGATATGGGCACATCCCTTCGCACCGCCACCGCTAAGTACGAGACCCACCTTCTGCGCTTTCACAGGCAAGCATAAAAACGTCAGTACGAACAATGAAAAATAGAGAATTCGACGCATTTGTAAGTAATTTCATGTATTACAAATATACGAAAAATAATTGATTTCTTGTGATAAAAAGAGAGTTGACTTTACAATCAACTCTCTTTTTTTTGTCCTCTCTTCTATTCTTTATTCATTCTTACTAACTTAGGCATAAATTTACCGTGTATCTCTACGAGTGTTTCTTGCGCAGGCATCACCTTTTCGATGTCCTTATAGGCTAATGGAATCTCTTCGATGCTTCCGCCGATTAGTGTTACATCTTGCTTCAAAAGCAACTTTTTGAGTGCCGATTGTGTAAACTGCTCTTTCGCCTTTTGTCTCGACATGGCTCGTCCGGCTCCGTGTGAAGCTGAATGAAGTGATTCGCTTGCACCCTTTCCGCATACTAAATAACCGGCTGTTGTCATGCTGCCCGGAATAAATCCGGCTACTCCTTCTCCGGCAGGTGTTGCTCCTTTGCGATGTACAATGGCATATTGTCCCGACGCTATCTCCTCTTTCCATGCAAAATTATGATGATTGCCTGTATTCGCCAACGGATTCAAACCTAATGCTTTGGAGAGGTGATAATGTATTTGTTCATGGCAAGCCTGTGCAAAATCGCCTGCCAGTTGCATACTTATCCAATATTCCTGTCCGGCTTCGGTCTCAAGGTCAAGCCATGCAAAATGTTGGGCTTCGCGCGGCAATTTACAACTTTTGCGGGCAACGCTGCTGTAATGTGTTGCAATAGCAGCACCCATACCGCGTGAGCCGGAATGTGACAGTAAAGCTACATATTTCTCCGCAGGAAGCTTCAATATGTTATTTTCAAATAATTCAATCTCGCCGAATTCAACAAAATGGTTGCCTCCGCCCGATGTGCCTAATTGGCGTAAAGCCTTTCCTTGCAAGGTTTTGAGCAATGGGGTCAGCTGAAACTCTTTTCTATCAAGTACTTCGTGTTCTTGTACAAAAGGTAGTCCACCATCTCTTCCGAAGTGCGTATAGGTTTTCAACGCCTCTTTTATTGTGTGTGAATAACGTTTTAGAAAATCAGTCTTTGCATCGAAGACAGTCAGACTCATCCGGCAACCAATGTCCATTCCCACCGCGTAAGGTATTACCGCGTTTTTTGTAGCTAATACCCCGCCGATAGGCAAGCCATAACCGGCATGTGCATCGGGCATCAAAGCACCGGATATACTTACCGGCAACCGCATAGCCAGTTCCATTTGTTGCTTGGCTAGCGGCTCAATAAATTTATTCCCATACGTTTTGAACGGTAACGGTTTGTCTTGCAAATCATAAACGGTAAATAACTTATCTTTAATGGTTGGCGAAAAATGTTCTGCCAACTTTTCCCATACTTCATTGTTTTTGTATGTTTCCGGATTTTCCAATAAGTCGATTAATGTTGTTGCAATCTGTTGTTTATTTTCGTGTTTGCAATGTTTGCTTACAATGGCAATCGCCAGACTGCGGGCTACGTTATCGGTATATCCTAATTTGCTTAATTCTTTTGGTTTTATTCCCATGATAATTGTTTTTCTTTTTCGTATTGGTTAATTGTCTCATGGAGCGGAATGTTTACGAATGAGTTGTGCACATATCGTTTCCGGTCTGCTATCCTGTTCAGCACTCTTTTCCATGAGTAGGAGTTTCCTCCCCACATTTTCGTTAATCTTCGGCGGTTTTTATTTCTGTCCAAGAAATCGTCCAATTCATCACGATATTGTTCCAATTCAAGGTCTTTGATTTGTACTTTCGTAATCATATTGGGTTGGATGCGTAAGATAAACCGCCAAGGTTCCGTAAATAAATAGTTGATTCTGTACTCTTTGAAACGATAGTCATAATATTGAACCGGATGAAAAAACGTTTTTTCTTCGTCTGTCAATTTTTGAATATGATGAAAATCACGACTATCAAATTCACGTAATCGCTGTTCATTACGGTTTTGATACTTCCATTTTTTTATTTTTCGTTTTTTTGTTTTGAATATTTTATCCGAACTGTACCAAATGGTGTTGATTTTATCCAATATATTTTGATAGAGGTCGGCTTGTTTATGATGTTTCGTATCTTCGGTCAACACGAACAATCGCTTGTATCCACGTTGGATAGGCAGAATTAAGTCTTCATAACCTAAATCCCAAATTTGTCTTCGTACACGGGTAAGTTCCTTGTCTAGCCGGCGTAATTTCTTATCGCGGGCGGTGCGAATCCGTCTTGTTTTCCAACGTCTTGATGGCTGATTGTTTTCGATAATGAGCTGTTGCTCGTTCTCAAATTTGCCCATGACTATAAGTTTTATCCGTACAGCGCGGCAACGGAAGACATAAAAATATCCGCAGCCGATGTAACGGCGGTAAATAAAATATAAATTGATTGGATTGACGGGACTACTTTAACAACTTCCAATTATCTTCAATCGGCAATTAGTTGTATAAACAAAGTTCAGGTGCTGATTTTCTAACCAACGCAGTCCCAATGATTGTATTTATTTTCTCACTAACATAATGATACCCTTTCTCTAATTTTTAAGGGTTAATATTCGTTTTCCGGGTGCAAAGGTAACAAAATTTTTGTGATTTGCAAATCAAAATGTAATTTTAATTAGGGCAAACGCGAGTGATGATGTAAAAATAGCATACTTTTTACATCATCACTAGATTTACATTTTAAACAAATCTGCAAAATTCATTGTAAAAAACTGCTCAAAAGGAATCCCATCCGTACCAACCAAATAAACATCGCGAGGATTAAATTCATTGTCAAATAAAGATAAACCGATATTGGCGCTATCTTTGCCGCTTTTCACTTCGATGGCAATTATTTCGTTGTTTTTTTCAATCACATAATCTACTTCATAGCTGCCTTGATTCCAATAGTAAACGTTAAAACGATGTTTCAGTCCGCTATTGATAAGGTGGGTACCTACAGCCGACTCCACAAAACGCCCCCATTCTTTCGGGTCTTGCCGCAATGTGTCAAAATTTCTATTCTGACCTGCCGAAAGCAACGCATTATTATGTACCTGAAACTTTGGTTTTGAGGCTCGTTTGCGAATAATATCGGCGGCATATTTTTCCAATCCGGACAATAGACCCGCCTCTTTCAGCAAGTTAAGGTAGCCCGACAGGGTAGTCAAATTTCCGCTTTCCTGCAATTCGCCCTGCACTTTGGTAAGCGACAGAATTTGAGAAGAATACCGGCAACCAATATCAAAAAGCCGTTTCAGTAAAGCTGGTTTATCCACGCGAGCCATCATCAGAATATCTTTTGAAATGGTGGTTTCCACCAATGCTTCTCTGATATAATCCTTCCACCGCTCTTCGTCAGAAATGAGCGAGGCAGAGCCGGGATAACCGCCAAAATAAATGTATTGGTCAAGCGTCCAACCGAAAGCATCGCGCATTTCGGCAAATGACCAATGCGTTATGTTGGTCAATTCGTATCGCCCGGCAAGCGATTCCGTCAACCCTTTTTGTATTAGCAGCCTTGACGAACCGAGCAAAATAACCTTTACGCTTGTGTCCGTAAACGAATCGCTATCCCACTCTTTTTTTATGGTTTCGCTCCAATTTGGTATTTTTTGCACTTCATCAACAATAAAAATCACCTCTTTTTTTTCGTTTTGTTGCAGTTGCAGTCGCGCATTGCTCCACTCACGCTTCAGCCAAGTGCCATCGGCGGCATACAAATCGTCTGCGGTTACAAAATGACAAGGTGTATCCGTTTTTTGAATAAGTTGTTTTACAAGCGTTGTTTTACCTACTTGCCGAGGTCCGACCAAGACTTGAATAAATTTTCGATCTTCTGAAATTCTGTTTGTAATATCCTGTAAAACTGCACGTTCAATCATTATAAACAAATTATTAGGCATTGCGAATTAATTTATTAGGCAAATATAATAAATTTATTATCAATAGTGAATAATTTTATTATTATTTATGCGAATCAGGAATTGAAATAATTTTGAATCCCATTAGGGATTCTCTCTCGGTAGAAAATGGGTATCCAAAGACACCTGCATTCCGTTAGGAATACAACCCTCTAATGCGGAGACATTCCTAACGGAATGTCGGTGAGAACAGGATGATTTTTTCTACCGAGAGACACATTCCTAATGGAATGTGCAAAAATAAAAATACGACAATTTGAAATGCTCCATAAAAAAAGAGTTGACCGTAAAAAGTCAACTCTTTTTTATATAAATCCGTCTTATCAATTTACTTCGCAAAACTTACCGCACGAGTCTCTCTAATAACAGTAATTTTCACTTGCCCCGGATAAGTCATTTCATCCTGAATCTTTTTAGCAATTTCGTATGACAATGTTTCCGTTTCCTTATCGTCAATCTTGTCGGCGCCTACGATTACGCGCAATTCGCGACCTGCCTGTATGGCATACGTTTTGACTACGCCGGGGTAGGAGAGGGCTAATTTTTCAAGGTCGTTCAAGCGTTTGAGGTATGCCTCTACAATTTCGCGGCGTGCGCCCGGACGTGCGCCTGAAATCGCATCACAAGCCTGTACGATAGGCGAGAGCAAGTTGTCCATCTCTATTTCGTCGTGGTGCGCTCCGATGGCGTTGCAGATTTCCGGTTTTTCCTTGTATTTTTCTGCCAATTGCATACCGAGAATTGCGTGTGGCAATTCCGGCTGGTCATCAGGCACTTTACCGATGTCGTGTAGTAGTCCGGCGCGTTTTGCTTTTTTAGGGTTTAAGCCCAATTCGGCTGCCATGGTGGCACAAAGATTGGCGGTTTCGCGCGCGTGTTGCAACAAGTTTTGCCCGTATGAAGAGCGGTATTTCATTTTACCGATCAAGCGAATCAATTCCGGATGCAAACCGTGGATTCCCAAGTCAATGGTGGTACGCTTACCGGTTTCTACGATTTCATCTTCCACCTGTTTTTTTACTTTGGCAACCACCTCTTCGATGCGTGCCGGGTGGATACGTCCGTCTGTCACCAATTGATGCAAGGCAAGACGGGCAATTTCACGGCGAACAGGATCGAATGCCGAAAGAACAATTGCCTCCGGAGTATCATCCACAATGATTTCAACGCCGGTAGCAGCCTCCAATGCGCGGATATTGCGCCCTTCGCGACCAATAATGCGCCCTTTCAACTCATCGGAATCGATATTGAAAACCGTTACCGAATTTTCAACCGCAGCCTCTGTCGCAACCCGTTGTATGGTTTGTACAACCACTCTTTTGGCTTCTTTGTTGGCGGTCATTTTTGCCTCTTCCATAATCTCGTTGATGTAAGACATTGCGTCTGTCTTCGCCTCTTCTTTCAACGATTCGACTAACTTTTCTTTCGCCTCTTGTGCCGAAAGACCTGAAATAACCTCCAATTGGTCGTGTGCCTGACGTTGCAGTTTTTCGAGCTCTTGCTTTCTTCTCTCAATAATTTCGAGTTGATTATTCAAGTTTTCTTTGATAGCATCGTTCTCGGATTTGCCTTTTTGATTTTCAGACTGTTGTTGGTTCAACTGTGTTTCACGCTGTTTGATCTTCGCTTCCGCTTGTTGTATTTTCGCGTTGCGTTGGATAACTTGAGCTTCATACTCGTTTTTTAGCGTTAGATACTTCTCTTTTGCTTCAAGCATCCTGTTGTCTCTGAGCACTTTTGCTTCAGCTTCAGCATCTTTTATAATATTCCGGGTACGTGATTTCAGTAATGTATTACTGATTGCCCACATAATACCTCCTCCTGCTATAAGAGCTGCTATTATAAATATAATCTCCATTGTTTGATAAAAAATTAATTAAGTTTATATATAAAAAACGCACTATCACTGGTATTTAACCAATGGTAATGCGGGTATTTTTCAATAAAAAAAATGTACGACCTACTTTTTTAGATTCTCTTCGAGTTCTCCTACCAATTTTTCTATTCGCAGGCGAGTCGAACTCTTATTATCTTTCTCTTTGAGTAATTCAAGAGCTAAATCCAACGAAACCAACGATAAGTGTGTGTCCATATCTTGTTTCGGGTACTTTTTTCTATACACTTGAATTTTATCTTCTACGCAATCAGCGGCATCTCTATATAACTTTTCCTGACTTCTTTTGATTCGAGGTTTAAAAGTTTTTTCCGCGAAATTTATCGTAATATTAAAAAAATCGTCTTCCATTCGCTCCTTATTCGTTTAACAGAGCTATGCACTTTTCTATTTCCCGCTCTAATTTTGACAAACGATACTGTGCTTTTCTTGCTTCTTGTTCGGAAACGAAAATAGTTTTCGCCAATTTTAAATCTTGGTATTTACTCTCCCAATCTTGGACAATGTGTTGCGTTTCTGATATTTTTTTTTCGGCATTTTTTAATTTTGCCTCAAATTCGTCTCTTTGATCTTTCGTTTTTTCGTAAAGATCCATCAGATAACGTACTTTCGTCTCCAAACTTGTCAATAATTTGCTTTGTTCATCAGCCATTTTTTGTCAAAATTCCTTACAAAGGTAATACAGAATCATAAATATAAAAATTTTTTAGCGGTAAAGTTTCTAAAAAACTCGTAAATTTACAGCAAAAAATTGATATTCATAGTGTATGAAAAGAATTTTAAAGATGTTCGTATTGCCATTATTGGTTGTATTGCTGTTTATTTTGGGCTTTTTGCTCTATTTTACGTTGGTTGATTACCGACCGGAAGCCAAGGAAATAGTTTCGACTTCGGAACAACCGGACACGATTTGCATCAAGAAACCGTTACGCATCGCTACGTGGAACATCGGTTATGCCGGATTGAATAGGGATATGGATTTCTTTTACGAAGGAGGTACGAAAGTGCGTCCGGAAAGAGCGCAAGTCGAAAAAAACATGGAAGGAATCTGTAATTATTTGTTTGAAAATGACCGGGAATCCAATTTTTTTCTGTTTCAGGAAATAGACGAGTGTGCCAAACGGAGTTATCATATCAATCAGATAATCCATTTTGGCGATGTTTTGTATAAATTCCAGCCTTTTTATGCGATGAATTATAATGTGCAGTTTGTCCCTTTTCCGGTGACTTCGCCGGTAGGTAAAATAAAAAGCGGCTTGGTAACCTATTCGCGTCACTCGCCGGCTATTGCCGAGCGGCATGCTTTTCCGTTTCATTTCGGATGGCCAAAGCGTCTTTTTTTGATCAACAGGTGCTTTCTTGTTTTACGTTTTCCTACCTCAAATGGTCGGGAATTGGTGTTGATTAATACCCATAATTCAGCCTTTGACCGCAATGGTGAAGTACGAAAGGCGGAATTGAATTATTTCCGTGAATTTCTAATAGCAGAATACGAAAAAGGAAATTATGTGATCGTAGGAGGGGATTTCAATCAATCTCCACCAACTATTTGTTCTCAATTTGAGGGACATCTATTTGATTTTGACGAATTTTTTACCATTCCGGATACTTTATTTCCTGCCGAATGGAAATATGCGTTCGACAATTCCACCCCTTCCAATCGCCGGGTAAATGTTCCTTATCGAAAAGGTGAAACGAAAGTAACGTTGATTGATTTTTTTATTTTATCGCCCAACGTGTCGGTAGATTCGGTAAAATGCGATGATTTGGAGTTTGAGTTTTCGGATCATAATCCGGTGAGGGCGGTTTTTAGGTTGATGGAGTAAAAGTTATCAATGTCGCAATTATACAATTATTGCAAGAGCTGAAGCCGTAATTTTGTACCGGATTATTAATTTAAAAACGAAAAGAAAATGGAAAAATTAATTGCTTGGGTAGAAATCCCAACTGCCGACTTTGAGAGAGCGGTAAAGTTTTACAATTCGGTGTTCAACATGGAGTTAACCGTGATTGATTGTGGCGACAACGACGAAAAAATGGCTTGTTTCCCAACAGGAGAGGGTGCTGTTGTTTATTCGCCATACGCCAAACCGTCTGAAAATGGCGCGATTGTCAGTTTTACTGTTCCCGATAGTATTGAAGCGACAATTTCGCGCGTGGAACAAGGAACCGGTAAAGTCATTATCCCAAAAACAAAAATCGAAGCGGAAGACAAAGGCTATTTTGCTTTGTGTACGGATTGCGAGGGTAATAAAATCGGACTTTACGAGTAATTGAATAACAGAGTAACAGAATAATTGAATAACTGAATAATAGAATACAAACTTGTTCAGTTATTCTGTTACTCAATTATTCTATTATTCAGTTATTCAACCTCTATGCCCGTTCATTTCGCAACACCGTCAAAAACATTAGCACCCTATATCAAGCGATATTGGGCGATTGAGAATGTGTTAGACGAAGGCGAAGTTTGCGTACAGCGGATTACCCCGACAGGTTTAACCGAATTAATGTTGTATTTTACCCCACGACCAAAAATTTTGACCAATAACAAAAATTTGTCGGACAATGTTGCGTTATACGGACACCAAAACGGTTTTTACGATATGGAATTAACGGGGGAATTGTCTGTTTTTTCTATTGTTTTTCAACCGCAAGGCTTAATGCAGTTTTTTAATTTTCCGTTGAGCGAGATTTATAACCGAAACATTTCTCTGAAAGATATAACCGGACAAGCAGGGCGAGATTTGGAAGAAAAAATGAATGAAGCAACCACATTTCAACAAAGAGTGAATATTGCGGAAACTTACCTTTCTGAATTGTTGAAAAATAATTTTGACGATTTTGAGTTCCGGAGAATAAATCATATTGCCGGGTTGATAAAACAAACTTACGGAAATATCAATGTTAATCAGATGGCTTCGGAGGCTTGTTTGTGCCGTAAACAATTTGAGCGGATTTTTGCCGAACATATCGGAATTAGCCCGAAACAATACTTAAAAATCATTCGTTTTCAATCTGCCATATTTCAAAAACAGCAAAACAGCAATTTGAGTATGACCGATTTGTCGTATGAAAGCGGATATTTCGACCAATCGCATTTTATCAATGATTTCAAATCGTTGAGCGGCTTGACACCGAAACAATATTTTGCAGAAAATGAAATTTGTTCGGATTTTTTTGAATAGTTTTATACTTGCCGTTAAAGAACAAACGCCATAGGCTAATAAGCCACGAAAGACCCCTGGGCTGGCGCAGGTCTGTGACCTGTGTCTTTTCCAAAATTTATCTGTTCTTTCTAAATTATTCATTAGCATTTTTTTGTTTGACAAGACACAGGTCACAGACCTGCGCCAGCCCAGGGGTTTTGAAATCAGATTTTGGAAAATATTGGGATTTTTATTTGAAAAATTAGAGTTGTGCAACAGCTACGCTCGTTGTGTGTAGTGTTTTTACTCCATTTTTTGTTCTTCAAGTTGAACTTTTCGCTTTGTTTCTAGGATAGGTGTCCATGTTCCAAAAGAACCTCGACTTTCATATTCATATCCATCTTTATCTATCATATAAGTTTTTTCATTTCGTTTTACCAAATAATGTCCGTTGTTTATGCCACGCAATTCTGAATAGATTGCTGGCACTACAACTCCGGTGCGGGTTGCATACCCCCACTTATCCCCTAAACGAATGGGTGTTAATCTTAACGAAGGAACAAATGGGTTATAACTATTGAAGTATCCTACGTAATCATAAATAACGGGAATAGTTTCATTACCGCTCAAATCCAATATTCCTACTTTTCCTCCAATGTACGCCCTAATTATTGGCGGTGAAAATACGGTGTCTATCAGAGATAATTTGTCATATTTGATTGGTGTAATTTCTTCGCCTTGCCTATTTATTAATCCCCATTTATTATTGAATTTCACGCGAGCAACATCTTTGTCAAAAAAACTAACAAAATCATATTTTTTCGGAATAACAATTTTTTCTGATTGGTCGGAAAATCCCCATAAGCCGTTCTCGTGTACAGGTGTATAGTCATTGAATTGATTCGCATTGGAAAAAATATAAGGCGTTTCTACTGAATAGCCAGCTCCAAAAAATAACAGATTTCCACTTTGGTCAACAAATTTTCGGATAAGCAATTTTCCGTCATTTGTCTTGCCTATTCTAACTCTATCAATATTACAAGAACTGTACAATAAAGGAATAAAAAATTGTTCTTTTAAAAAATAAATTTCAAAATAGTTTTTTTTCATTTCTCCTACGAAAATTTGCTCTTTTCTAATTGAAGTATCGCTATAATAAATCAATCTTAATTCGTTTGGGTTTTCAGAAGTGATTGTAACAAAATTTGCCTCTTCTCTGATATTAAAACGCGACAAAATACTTATTCTATCTGAATTGAGATTTATATACTCTCCTTCCAAATTTTTCACATCATTGATTGCAGAAAAATCAGAAGTTTTAAAGTTTCTCATTGTTCCACAAGAAGTAAAAATGAGTATGAAAACTAATATTCCAAAAATGTATCTCATAACAATCAAGTCTTTTAAAGTCATTTCAAATTACGCACTGTCGCCCGCACATTGCACACAACGTAGAAGCGGCTTTATGAAGTGGCGGTTTCCACTGCCTTTCGCGCAGGAGCAAAACTTTCAAAATCGCACCACCGTTTCTGCGGTGCTACTGCCGCCATTTCATAAAACCGCCCGTATTATCGGCAGTTTATTCTTCTATTTTACTCATTAAACCTGCACTTACCCACAACTCATTATCTTTCATTTTGTTATAACGCTCAATTCTCTTTTTCTTTTTAACATTCATATATTCTATAATTCTCACTTTTGCCTCCAAACGCTCGTGTTCAATTTCGGGCCCTTTTCGAGAAGTGTCCAAGTGTCCACCTTTTGTAACTTTTACTCGCCAATCTACAATTTCTCCAATAATTTGAGTTCGTAAAGCAAAATCTGAATGGTCAACCCATACTTTTACTCTCATACTAATAGGAAACTCCTCTTTCAGTTTTTCGTTTCTCTCTCGAATTGAACTCTCGTATTTATTTTTTTCCTGTCGAGCAAATGCCGTATCATTTTCCAAACGATATTGGTGCTCTTGTGTCTCTTTCCAATAGTTTTGATAAAACGCTATTTGTTCATCTAATTTCCAATCTTGATTATGAAGTTGTCTATAATAACATTTGAGTATAATTCCTGACATATTGTCAGGGTGAAAAATTCCTTTGGCGTTAAATTCTTTTGCTAATTCTCCACCTCGCCAAAGCCCCCAATTATTTCTAATCCACATTCCTAATCCAAAATGCGAACCACCTAAAAATTCTTCTTCGGTCATTGAAAGAACTTTTTGTTGTGTTGTGTCGGGCAAAATTTTCTTTAATTGAGTAACTGCCTCTTCAAGATTGGCTGGCTTATGTTTCATTTTTGCTTTTGAAACTTCTTGTCCGTTCAATGCCAAAAATGAAAAAAGCAAAATTGTCAAAGTCAAATAATATTTCATAAGTCTGTCATTTGTAATTTTTTAACTTCCAAATTCCCGCTGCGCTGTCCGCAAATTGCCGATAACTCATAAATATACGCAACTTCCTCAAAATAATTTCCTAAATGTCTATATGAAATTACATTGTAAACTATTGACAATAAAAATCACAACTCCACAGTCCCCCAAAAAAGATCAAACGCCTCCGCCACCGGACGAGAAACAACCTGCCCATCACAAACATTCAGCCCTTTAAGCAATCCCGCATCCTCTTTCATCGCAACCTTCCACCCTTTATCCGCAATTTTCAAAACGTATGGCAATGTCGCATTAGTCAACGCCATGGTCGACGTGCGCGGAACTGCTCCCGGCATATTCCCAACACAATAATGTATAACTCCGTCAACAGGAAAAACAGGATCGGCATGTGTTGTCGTTTTGGATGTTTCAAAACAACCGCCCTGGTCAATCGCAACGTCGACCATTACCGAGCCTTTCCGCATGGACGAAACCATATCCCGCGTGATTAATCTCGGAGCTTTGGCTCCGGCAACCAAAACAGCGCCGATAACAACATCCGCATTCTTAACCTGCTCCCGTAAAATCATCGGATTCGACATAATCATTTTACAATTTGCCGGCATTATTTCTCCCAAGTAGCGTAACCTTTCAATATTGGTATCCAGAATGGTGACGTCCGCACCCAAACCGCAAGCCATTTTTGCAGCATTGATACCTACGATTCCACCGCCGATTACGACTACTTTTGCCGGCGCCACGCCTGTAACTCCGCCCATCAATATTCCGGAACCACCTTGAGTCTTTTCCAAGAAACGGGCGGCTTCCTGAATCGCCATTCTGCCGGCAACTTCGCTCATCGGTTGGAGTAACGGCAATCTGCCGTCGGCTGTTTCGACAGTTTCGTATGCAATAGCCACGCACCCGCTTTTCTTCAGCGCTTCGATTTGAGGAAGGTCTGCCGCCAAATGCAGATAAGTAAATACAATCTGCCCTTTACGTAACAATTTATATTCGCTTGGAAGAATTTCTTTTACATGCATTACCATGTCGCAAGCAGCAAATATTTCTTCCGGAGAGTCAACAATCGCTGCTCCGGCGGCTTCATACTCCTTGTCTGAAAATCCGCTGCCCAAGCCTGCATTTTTTTCCACCATAATGTTATGACCATGGAAAACCATTAACTCAACCCCTGCCGGAGTCATTGAAACTCTGTTTTCTTGCGATTTAATTTCTTTGAGGATACCTACTTTCATATTTTTATTTTATTTTGTAACTTGTGTGCCGATATTTTTCATCATTCATAAAAAACGAAAACAAAGGTAGTTTTTTATCTGAAAAAACAAAAAAAAATTAAAGTGATACTTAACTTCGCAGCCATTGATTTTGAAACTGCCAACCATTGTCGCTCAAGTGTATGCAGCGTAGGTGTGGTCATTGTCCGTGATGGACAAATTGCAGAAAAAATTTACCGTTTAATCCGTCCCGAACCGGAATGATACATTTTCAAGTTTATAATTGCAGCATATTCAAACTAATTATTTTACTGCCTTTACTTTCATAATAATGCAGCATTTCGTCAATTTTTCTTTTATCATAACTGGTAATGCAATCTGATAAGACATTCACTTTATAATTTGCCTTAGTCAAGTTAAAACAGGTTGATTTGACACAAGCAACTGCATCTGCACCTGTTATGTAGAATTCATCTATTTCGTTTTTATGAATAAAGTCTGCGAACTCCTCACTACTTAATGCGTTTCCTTTGTATTTTGTGAAAATATTTTTTGATACTATTTTCAAATCCGAAACTAATTCAGCCCCGCGTGTATTGGGTTTAAAAGTCCTTGTGCCGGCTGATAAATTTTCGTGCCTTATATAAACAACGTGAATATCATTATTAACTGCCCAATCTATAGATTTGTTTATGTTATCAATTATATCCTTGTAATTCTTTGTTATATCATTTTGAATATCAATTATCACTAATGCTTTTTTCATTTTTCTTATTTTTTTATGTCTTTGTCTGACGGTTTATTTACCCTTAATTTCACTTTTTATTTGTTTAAACCTAACAGGTTTTCAAAGCCCTTTAATTTGATAATTTCTTTATATCTCTATTGTCAATTAACGAGCGCATTTGTGTAATGGCTGTGTTGTTGAGTTGTACGAGACGTTGGCTTTGCGTAAGTCCTTGCCGAATAAGTAGTGCATTAATGCTTTCCATATTCGAGAGTACAACCAATTGTTCGAGCGTTGCGTAATCGCGCACATTGCCTTTCGAGTCGGGATTTTGCTCGCGCCATTGTTTGGCGGTTTTACCAAATAAGGCTACATTGAGCAAATCGGCTTCGTCGGCATATACAAATTTTGTTTGTTCTTTGGTAATCAGTTGCGGTATTATTTCGTCTTTAATTGCATCGGTATGAATCCGATAATTAATTTTTGAAAGTGTGCGCTGTAAATTCCATTCGAGCGATTTATTGTTTTGTTCTTCCGCTTCTTTGAGGCGTTGAAACTCATTTACCAAATATATTTGAAACTCAGGGCTGAGCCACATCGCAAAATTAAAGGCAATGTCTTTGTGTGCATAAGTACCACCGTAACGACCTGCTTTTACAATCAAACCTATGGCTTGTGTTCGTTCAATCCATTGACCTGCCGACATTATGAACCTATTTGTTCCTGCCTCTTGTTCAATTACCCCGAATTCGGGGTAATTAAAATCGAGGTTGTTTATTTTTTTCCAAATCCCCAAATATTCCAATGTGTGCTTGGTGGTTATCCATTTGCCAATCAGTCCGCTGCCTTCTTTAAAAGATACCGTCATATCGGTCAGAGAAATATAATCTTTGTTTTTCTCCGAAATAACGGTTATTTCTGCACCTTGAACTGTTATTTTGTCTTTTTTTGCCATTGCTTTTTTTTGATAATTTATGAAGGTAAAGGTAATAATTTTTTGTTAATTTCTCGTTATCTCGCCACCACTTGAAGGGTGTGGGTGGGCATAGCTCTAAGCTAAAACAAATGCTCCTGCATTTGGCATGTTGCAAGTTTATCTTTTCTTTTTAATTTGCAAACTACAAGTTTGCTTTTAACTCAGACATAGCGAGACGCTATGCCTAACGAGGGTTGTAGCTCCGTATCAATCAGAGTAGTATTCCCAAAGTTACAATCAATTAAACTTGCTTTATTTTTCCCGTTATATTGTTTATCAATAAAATCACATTTAGTCAAAGTTGCTCTTGAAAAATCACATTCTTTCAAAGTTCCATACAAAAAATCACATTCGGTAAATCCACTTTCTCGAAAATTACATTTGGTCAAAATTCCTCCCCAAAGATTACATTTAGAAAACTTTCCTCCCTCAAAATTACATTTCGTCAACTTTCCATACCAAAAATCACACTCTATCAAACTCCCGTCTATAAGATAAGCCGCACCTTTAAACTCACATTCAGTCAAAGTTGCTTCCCTAAATTTGCATTTGGTCAAAATTACATTATTAAATATACATTTTATCAAAGTTCCGTTACTAAAATCACATTCGGTAAATCTTCTACTATCAAAATTACATTCTGTTAATGTTCCTCTTAAACCGCCTTCAATAAAAGTTCCGCAAGAAAATTTACAATTGGTTAACTCTCCACCTAAATAACATTTAGTAAAAGGAGCATTTGTAAAATCACATTTCAACAATTTTCCGCCAAAATTGCATTTGGTCAATGTTCCATTCATAAAGTCACATTCGGTTAAAATTACATTAGAAAAAGAACACTTGATTAAAGTCCCGTTCTCAAATCTACAATTAGTTAATGTAGTATTCCCAAAATCACATTCGGTAAAAGTTCTATCAAAAAAGTTACAATTAATTAATGTTGCACCCTCAAAATTACATTTAGTAAAAGTTCCACCCCAAAAGTTCCAATCCTCTAATGTGCAATTATTGAAATTTACGAATGACATTTCTATTTTTGGGAAATCACAATTTTTCAATACGCTAAACGATAAATCGGAAGGATATGCTTTATAAACATTTTCTTCTTTATTGTAGGGACAGAACAGATATGTAATCAAAGTTTGAATAATTACAGGGCATTTATTGGTGGTGTTATAAAGATTTGCAGAATTTTCTCGCAAAAAACTACAAAACAAATTATGTACTATTTGTGTGTAACTCTTATGCTCTACGGCTATTTGGTGCAGAACGTGAATACCGCCCAAAACAACGGCTGGGTTGCTGTTACCTAAGTGTCCTACTGCACTATTAAATCGAGTATCTACATTGCCTTTGTACATTACTCGTATTTGTTCGGCAGTTTTTTCTGTTTGTTTTTCCATCACTTTCACACGCTTATACCCACTGTGCCAAACAAGTAAAGCAATGATTCCTGCAATAAATGTAAGAATCACTTTAATTAATTCGCCTTGTGGTGCATTTTCTCCTTTGAAAAAGTAATTGCTTATATCTTTGAAAAAATAAAAAAACAAAAACAGTATTGATAGGCAAAAAAGAACAAATAAAATTTTCTTTATCCACTTCAATATTTCAAATTTCGTTGTATGCTTCATAACTTATTTTATATTTTTTTAGTTGTCTATTTTGTCGCTGTCAGGTACGCACCAAGTTGTCCGCAATGCACCCACTCGCTTCCTGATTGCACTGCGGTGTCCGACTTGCAGCCAACTCATAAATACACACAATTATAATTTCTTTATTATTCCTTTAAAAATTTCCCCACAACAACACCTTTCTCCGTTTCAATTTTTACAAAGTAAATACCTTTCGGTAAATTTGAAACATTGATTTGCAGGGGCAACCCTTGCGGTCGTCCTGATTGGGCAGGGACAAGTCCAGCCCCTACGGTACGACCCGATAAATCACAGATTTTTAAATCATTAATTATTAATTGCTCATTCTTGATTATTAAAATGTCTTTCACCGGATTGGGATAAACTATTATGCTTGTGTTTTCAATCTCTGCTATTCCGGTTGTTGCGTTACATTCTTCCTCCGTAAATTGAGGAATAATTTCGTTGTCGGTTTCGATGCGTTTGGGGTCGTAGATGCAACTGCGGGCTCTTTCTTTGCTTCCGGCTTCTGTACAGGTAGCGGCTTCTACGGTCGTCCAATCTGTCCATTCGCTCCAAGTGTTGTCATCACATTCTTTGGTAATCGTGATGTTTCTGATATTTATAGCGCCGTTTGCAACAAACCGTAGTGTTTGATCACCTGCCGCAAGGTCAATAACTACATTTCTCAGCGTGAATGCAAACCAGTTGTTTCCGCCGGGAACGGGAATTGTCCCAAGAACTGTTGTGTTTGTTCCGCTATGTAAACGAAGTTCCTGGTTCCCGCTTTGTCCTCTTGCCGTTTCAACGCTAACGAGATATTTTCCAGCATCGGCAACGCTTATCAGATACTCAAATTTCGAGTTGTTTGCCAAATAACCCAAAGACCTTTCTTCTTTTGTCAATTCAGAATTTTCAATTACTATTTCATTGCTTTTCCTTGAATATTCCGTGGCGTTAAATTCAGCGGGAATTGCAAAGCGTTTTGAAAACGTCACATCAACCGTCTGCGCGGAAGTTATGTTTGTTATTGTGTGTGAATTTCCTGCCGCAACAAAACTTCCATTAACCGTCATATAAGTAACTTGATAACCGTTGTTGGGTGCAAAGGTAAAACTTCTGTTTTGTCCGTTTTGAACGGAAACAGTTTCGCCCGAATTTACTGTACTTCCGTTGCTTGTAATGCTTCCCCAGCCATTGTGAGTCACTGTTATGTTGTGATTAACAACAGTACTGCTGCCGTTTGGTTGGTATCCGCCTTTTGCTGTATTTGCAGCCCAAAGCGTATTTAACATATCGTTGGTGTTTCCGCTTCTTCCGTGCGACAACTCCCAAATAATTACTCCGCCTCCGCCGAAATCATACGTCCAATTAATTTTTCTCTGCAAACTTTGAGTATCATCGCCGTTTGTTCCTTGTGTAGCATAAAATGCCGCACCGATAAAAAGTTTTTCCCTGCTGTAATTTGGCGCTCCTGTTCCCCATTCATCCCATTTTTGAAGACATACGATAGACGCTTCGGCATCGGAATGGGTATTCCATCTGACAGGCTGTGTAACTCCCATCATATCGTAAGTCATTATATGAATAGCGTCTGCTGTGAAAATCCTGTCTCTGATATATTGTCTGGCTCCTGAATTTGCTGTTATAAAGTGATTTCCGAATTGAGAGACAGGGCTGTCGCCGCCGATTGCCACTGAAATTCTTTTGTCGGGCATCGCATTTTTCAAATCCACTATCAAATCCGCATATTGCCGCCATTGGTCGTCGTTTTTGGGAAATTCCCAGTCTAAATCAATTCCGTCAAGACCATATTGATTAACGAGATTTTTGATGTTAGTAACAAGTCGCGAACGGTTTGCGCTGTTTGTCGCCGTAATAAAATTTGGCGTATATTGGTCACTTGCACCGCCCACTGCAATGCTGACCTTAACGCCTTTTGCTTTCGCTTCACTAATTCCTGTGGTAAGCCAACTTGGGAGATGATTTATCGTCAAATTCCCCTGCGCATCGGGGAATATTTGAAAAATCATTAAGTGTGTCATTCTGTCCAATTCATAAGCAGTCGGTTTGTCTACCCAACCCGCCACATACGGAACAACTGCGCCCTTGGCATTTGCAGTAACAGGTACAAAGCTGATAAGAGCAAGTATTGCCGTTAGATAAGTTAATATTTTTTTCATAATCATTTCCCTTTAATTTCATTTCTCAATTTCTCTAATTTTTCACGTTGTATTTCGGTCGTTTTTCGACTTTCTTTGATTTTTTGGATTGTTTTCAGTTTTGTGGTTGTAGAGAGCGCAGCATTTTTCAAATAATTCAAAATTTTGTCATCGCTTTGCGGAAACATTTCGGAAATGACCCACGCAATCGCCATTCGTGTGTAGTATTTTTCGCTATCCTTGATGCTTGCCAAAAAATCGTCGTAGAGTTCAACTCGCGCCTTATACATTATAAAGACAACGTAGTAAAACCGGCTCTCAAATTCCGAATCAGAATCACGCAAGTGCTTGATTAGCGGATAAAATTCTTCAAATTTCAGTTTTTTCACTTTGTCGTAACCAAAAATCACATCCGTATGCGCCCAATTATCAACGTGTTTGATGTACTCCAACAGGTATTTTATCAGCTGTTTATCGTCATTGATTTTTTCAACGTTGGAAGCAAATATCAGCGAAGTGAGTTCGTATGAATAATCTAACGGACCTTCGGTTAAGGAATAATTTTTCATCACGCTCGTCATTGTCTTGGTATCAAGACCGTGAAATTTTAATTTCGGGGAATTAATCATTTTTTGGTAAAACAATGCTTTTTTTTCATTGTTAAACTGATTCAAATAATCAATCGCCTCTTGATAGTTTTTGAATTCTGTCTTCATATTTTCAATTTTGTAAATTTATTTATATTGTTCTACTTAGAATTCACCCCGTGCTAAGGAGCTGTCATCATTATTTTTTCAGATAAAACACAAATATAGTTGATTTCTTTTTGACTTTTTATTTCCTTTGCCGAAAAAACAGAAAAAAATAATGAAAAAATACTTTTAAGATATACTAAAAAAATATACCTTTGCAATATATAAAACATCATCAATATGAGAACAATTTCACTAAAAATAGATGACGTTATTTTTGAAATGACCGAGGAGATTCTTTCAAAAAATAAACAAGCAAGAAACAGGTATATCAATGAAGCATTGAATTACTACAACAAAATACAAAAAAGATCCCTTATAGAGAAAACATTGAAAAAAGAATCTAAAGCCGTTCAATGCAGTTCGATGGAAGTTTTGAAAGAATTTGAAAATATCGACAATTATGACTTGCAAACAATATGAAATTTGGCTTGCTGATTTGAATCCGCAAGTAGGAACAGAACCGGGTAAAATCAGACCTGTTTTAATTGTTCAAACCGATTTGTTAAATAAAATACCACATACATCTACGCTTGTTTGTCCGATTACAACCAATACGGTAGAAAATGTTTCTATTTTACGGGTTTCATTAAAAAAAGGAACTGCAAACCTGCACGAGGATTGCGACATTATGATAGACCAAGTAAGAGCTATTGACAATAAAAGACTTATGAAAAAAATTGGTAATTTGCCTCAAAATTTAATGAAACAGGTTAAGGAAAATATACTAATCATATTCGATTTTGAAACATAGTTTTTTGTAGAATAGAATTGAGATAATGTAAAAAAATAAAACAGATTATGCTTGAAAATTATCGTATCATATTAGCATCCAATTCACCGAGAAGGCAGGAATTACTGAAAGGGTTGGAGTTGAATTTTGAGGTAATAACCATTCCCGGATTGGAAGAATCATATCCCGAAACGTTGATAGGAGAGGAGATACCGCTGTTTTTAGCCCGGAAAAAAGGCGAGGCATATACCTCTTATTTGACGGATAACACAATGATTATTACCGCCGATACGATTGTTTGGCTTGAAAATAACGTGCTCGGAAAACCGGAAAGCAAAGAAGATGCCATCCGGATGCTGCAAATGATGTCGGGAAAAACACATCAGGTTTTTACCGGAGTTTGCGTAAAAACAGCGAAAAAAGAGGTCGCATTTTGCGTCTCCTCCGATGTACGCTTTGCCCAACTAACCAATGAAGAAATTGAATTTTATGTGGATAAATACAAACCGTATGACAAAGCCGGTTCTTACGGCGTGCAGGAGTGGATCGGCTATATCGGCGTGGAATACATCAGCGGCAGCTTTTACAATATTATGGGATTGCCTGTGCAGCGGCTTTATACGGAGTTGAAGGGGTTTTGAATTAGTTGTTTTTTTAAAATCGAAATCCTATTTTAACATTTAACGGTATTGTTGGTACCCATTTGTCAGAAGTTGCTTTGTCAAAAATCCACAAACTCGAAGTATCGTGATTTATTGATTCATATCCAAAAGCACTAAGTCCATACTCTAAGGTATCATTCGGATTTTCTTTTCCTGTTTGAACAATATTTCGATATGCAAATCCTAATCCAACGTGAGGTTCTATGAAAAAATGTTTACCCAAAAGAATTTTAGCTCCAAACTTGAAATTTACTCCAATTTTTTCTTCATCGTTATAAAAAAATTGAGTGATTCTATCCGAATCTTTGATAACATCGGAAGAATATTCAAAATTAGGGTCTGAAATTAGAAAAGTTCTGGCTATTCCTGATTTATTTCTATAATAAAATAACTCTTGAGACATATATAGTTTGATTCTTTTTTTAGTCAGGAAAAAATATTTTACACTTCCTTTTACTCGAAAACCCTCATTTGTATAAGGACAATTTTTTATTCCCTTATCCCAATCCGTGATATATTGTAAAACACTGTGAGGTATCATTATTGCGCCCTCAATTTGTAAAGTCCATTTTTTTGTAACGAACCGTTCGTAACCAATTTGAAAACTTGGATTTTGAAAATCAAAGAAATTCAGAGGTGCAACGAAAACAGCATTAGGCTTTTCTATTTTTTCTGTATGTTTATACTCATTATTGTCAATTGAATCCTGTGAATAACTGTAAAATGATAATGATTGCTCAATTAAAAAAACTGCTATTAACAAAAATCTATTCATAACAAGAAGTTCTTATTTTTTTTGTGTTGTCGCGCTTTCCTGCTTGTCGACAACACGCAAATATACAAAAATATCCAAATAAATCGGTAAATGATCACTAAAACCATTGACGAAAAATGTACCCAAAAATGATCGTTTGGGAGCCTCGCCTGTTTTATCTTTTTTGAGTAAAAACGGAGCCCGGCAAATATGTACATCCTCTTTGGTAGTGCGAAATGAGGCATTTTCGTTCAAGAGTTCGCCGGAGACGATAAATTGATCCAAAATTCCCCATTTGCCATCGAATTTATGGCTACCCACGCCTTCTTTTTTCTCAAATTGGGCACACAGATTGTATAATTTGCCGGATGTGGCGATTTTCCATTCGCGAATAGCTCCTAATTCTTGCGCTAAACTGATATTCGCAGGATAATCATTAAAATCGCCCATAATGATAATGTTGCTTTTAACATTTGTGCGAAACAAGCTGTCTGTAACGTATCTTACCGTTTTGGCGGCAATGATTCGATTGGGTTCCGACTCCAACTCTCCGCCATAACGCGAGGGAAAATGACAAACGAAAACGTGCAGTGTATCTCCGCTTGGAACAATGCCCGAAGCAAAAAGAATGTCGCGCGTAGGTCTTTCTTTCAATACTACCCGCAGGTATTTTTCGTTGATTACCTTAAATTTTTCAGGATGATAGATTAGGGCAACATCCACCCCGCGCAAGTCGGGCGAGTCTTGATGCAGAAATTTATAGTTAGTACTGCTGAGCTGTGTTTTTTGTAGCAGATCGCTTACGACTGTTGCGTTTTCTACTTCGCAAAGTCCGATCAATGCAGGCGTTTCCCACTCGCCGGCAGCAACAATTGCCTTTGATATATTATTCAATTTTTGCCGGTATTTCTCATAAGTCCATTGATATTCCCCGTTTTCGGTAAAAGGCTCGTCATTAATCAACGTATCCCTCTCGCAATCGTACAGATTTTCAACATTGTAGCTGATTATGCGGAATTTTTCTTGCGAAAATAGCAAGGTAGGGGAAAAGAGACAAATGAGCAAAAATACTTTTGCAAAAAGTAGAAGAGTTAATTTCAATAGTTTCATACGATATTTTTTAATCAGAAGTTAAGGTTCCTCTACATATTCATAAGCCCCCATATCCGGATTTTTGTCCAAAGGGCGAACCACGCCATTTTTGTCTGTGCGACATTCCGGATATTGGATAATGATTTCAATATCACCATTTTCAATAGCAGCAGAGGAGGAGCCGATACGAAAATCATATTCATTGTTATCAACAGAGAGGAAATCAGGGCTTTCATTCCAAATTACATTCTGAAAGGCATCCGATTGAATGTTAAATCCGGAGTTTCCAGCATATTGGTTTGGTTGATACCGGATGAGACAAGAATTAAATTTATAGTTGAAATCATCTTTTGAAACATCGCCCGTTCCGTTGTGATTTTCCATTCTTATCTCTTGTTGGAATGTCCCGTATATGATGCAATTATTGAATGTCGCATTCAGCTTAATTTTCTGATTTTCATTAAATTGTATATGATTAGCCAAAATTAACGCACTAAATACCCTTGCGATTGTGGGATAATTGGCAATCGTACAATGATTGAACAAATAATCGCCTCCTTCCAGCAAAACGCAGGTGTAAGCGCTGTTAGAGATAACCGTGTTGTATGCGTAAATATTGGCGCTTGTCGCTTTTAAGGCAGCTTGTTTTGTGTTGTGTATCTGCGAGTTGGATAGGATTAAGCGGTAAACGCCGGATTGTATTTCTGCCGAATCTACTTGAATCCCGAATATTCCGTTTCTAATCATCGCTCCGTTTATTTGGTTTCCGGTACTCTCTTTTGTAAAGAGGATGCCGCCCCATTGTCCGGATATTTTGTCGTAAGGCAAACCGTTAAATAAATTATCCGTTCGATTTCCTCTGAAAATCACGGGATTATGTTCATCTCCCTCCACACTCAATGTACCTTTCACTACCATTGTTGCATTGTTGTGAAAAAAGAGCCTTACGCCTGCATCTATGGTCAGTTTCGCCCCATTTTCTACTTTTAACGTGTCGCGTATCAGGTATGGTTTGTCGTTTGTCCAACGGGTATCTTCCGTAATCGTCCTATTTTTAAAATGATGTACATCTTGCCCATACGTTTGGAGCATCACTTTTTCAACATTATTATTGTACTTGAATTCTAACGAATCGAGTATATGGAGAGGTGCATTTTGCCCCAATTCACGAACATTTACCTGTACAAAAATGTATAAACTATCTTTGGAGCGCAGTTCGATATTATGAAATTCAGTTCCGCTCTGTCCGCTGACATTGACCTGAAAGCAGTTGAATTTCGAATAAAGTTTGATATTTTCAATCCGGATATTTTCAGAAGTTCGGTTATACACCATTATTCTTCTCATTGGTGTAACTAAGGTAGTAAAAACCGTGTCAAAAGACAATGTATCAGTCGAAAACGATATTCTGTAAGAACTGTTGCTTGTAAAATTATCATCCTTGCAAGAAGAGAATATCCCTGCAAAAAGACAAATGAAAATGGATGCTAAAAAAAGATTTTTCAATTGTAAAAAGTATTTGTTCTCTAATATAAACTTCGCAACAAACATATTATTGTTTTATTCAGTTATTCAATTATTCAGTTATTAATTTACGTTAACAACCTGACCCCCGAAACATATCCCAATTTTTGAAACTCTTCAAATAAATAAGAATAAGAAGCTCTGTGCTTGATATTTACCTTGTAAGTCAATAGGGTAGTACCTTTTTCGTAGTTATAATCAAAGGAACGACTGATAATGATTGCTTTCTCAGCGTCAAGAATTTGTCGTATTTTATCTGTATCCGGACTACAAGTGTTGCACGAAATAGTTAGTATTTTGTTTACGCCGTCCAACAGAAATCGCCTTTCAAGCTGCTCCATAATAAGGAGTGCAAAAAGAGAAAACGTTGTGGCAATCACTGCCTCAAGATACATTCCGGCTCCAACCGCCAACCCGATTGCCGACATCAACCAAATGCAGGCAGCCGTAGTCAATCCTTGAATACTTCCGTGTCCGCGAATAATCGCTCCCGCGCCCAAAAAACCGATACCGGTCAGTACCTGCGCCGCAATACGCCCGGGGTCTCCGTTTTGGAATGAAGAGTAAGTCTGTGGAATCCAGATAGAAACAAGCATCGCAACGGTCGAACCCATACAAATCAACGTAAACGTGCGAATACCCGCATCGCGCCTTCGTGATTGCCGTTCCATACCAATAATGATTCCAAGTATAAAACTGACTGACAATTTAAAAATAGAAGTGGCAGCATTAACCTCCGTACACTGTACAATTTCCTCAATATATTCTAACATAAATTACTGTTTTTTTGATATATAAACAAATATTTTGCAAAGTTAGTTTTTTTCATAATCATTTTTAAAAAAAATGTCGATATTTGCAGCGATATTTATGCACATAAGCACAATGATGATTTTAATGCTCATAAAAGGCTTTATAATTGGAATCTTTGTTTCAGCTCCGGTCGGACCGATTGGATTATTGTGTATGCAACGCACATTAAACAAAGGTCGTTCACACGGATTTGCAACAGCATTGGGTGCAACGGCATCCGATTTAATATATGCGATTATTGCCGTATTCAGTATGTCTTTTATAATTGAGTTTATAGAAGAACATTCTTTTGTGCTTCAAGTTGCCGGCAGTGTTATCGTTGCTCTCTTCGGATTGTACATTTATCTTAGTAATCCGGTAAAAAAATTGACCAAGTTTAATTTGGAAAAAAAGAACCATGTACAGGATTTTCTAACCTCTTTCGGATTAACAATAACCAATCCGTTGGTCATATTCCTCTTCATCGCACTATTTGCTAAATTCTCTTTTATTACCGAAAGTACCACTTTTTGGCAAAGCATTATCGGCATAGCTTTTATTGTATTGGGTGCTTTCTTTTGGTGGATACTACTGGTAAATTTAGTAAATCTGTTCCGAAAGCGATTTAATATGCGAAGACTTTATATCGTAAATCGCTCAACAGGCATCATTTTTATACTCATCGGAATCGTTACACTTGGAATCACCCTCTTTTCTTAATCTTTTATCCTCTTCATTATCAATTTAATGAAGAAAATATTTAAAAATCCTTTCAAAAAAGTTATCAAAACATTTGGATGGAATGTAAAAAGAGAGTACTTTTGCATCCGCTTTCTTATTCTGAGGGAAAGTATTTTTATAAGTAGGTTTTATATAAAAAGCGAATT